>Ga0160425_1001133_pt1 | contig 27684 bp, 19 predicted proteins | sample BioMet8_FD_108193 | JGI IMG/M metagenome (GOLD analysis project Ga0160425, IMG submission 108193) | Microbial communities from bioreactor (seeded with sewage sludge) at Lawrence Berkeley National Lab, California, USA - Biofuel... | ecosystem: Engineered > Bioreactor > Anaerobic > Unclassified ...
ACGTACTCTCTTATTATTTGGAACTGTCTTTCTGCTTCGATCTTCTTCTTTCTGGACATGATTTTGCTCCCTTCATAGAACACAGTGTTTTATTTCACTGTCTCCTATAAAGGGAGCATATCAGTTTGCGTTCCGGGGCGTCGGTCTTGTTTTTTACTTTTTAAGCAGGGCCGCTATGTCCAACTTGGCAAAATCGCCCTGATACTGCACGGTGGCCTCGTCGATCCAGCTGCCCACCAGAGAATCGTACTGACCCACAGCCGCGTAATAGCGCAGAGAGCGGTACACGCCCTCGCTGACATAGGTCACCTCGTCGCCGGGCGTCATGGGCAGGCGCATGACGATATAGTATCCGCTGCTGGTCTTCACCGGGTCGGATACCTGGTATTCCGACAGCTTTTCGCAGGCGGCGGCCATGGAGGAATCCGTCTGGCTGGCCATGAAGCAGTAGCCGTTGGGATAGTTTTTGGCGTTTGGGTCGGCGGTGTTTGCATTCCGCAGCTCGGTGAACTTGGCCTTCAGCTGGGTCTTGTCGGTGATGCCCTGCAGCTGAGAGGCCAGCTTGTTCGCCAGCGTTTCCTTTGCCGTCAGCGCGTCGCCGGTGAGGGCGGCGCCGTCGTCGCCCGTGGCGGAGATAAAGATGTAGTCGGCGGTCATGTAATCGTTTTCCTTGGCGAAGGTCATGGTGTCCTCGTCGGAGCATTTCTCGCCGTTTGTGCCGAACATCTTGTCGAAGGTATCGTAATACAGAAGCGCTATCTTGTTGACAAAATCGTAGTAGTCACGGGTCATGTATATGGTCTTGAGATAGGCGGCAAAATCATCCTCTGTGGCCGTTTCGCCGCAGTATTTCGTCATATCGCTCTTAAGTGTGGAGGCTATCTTGGTCTTGTCGGCGTCCGTCAGCTCCACGCCCAGCTCCTTGGCCTTCGCGTCCATGACCACATACTGCACTATGGCCTTTTCCACGCTGGACATGGCGTACTGGGCATAGCTCTCTCCTTTTTCGGAGCGGCTGTACGCGGAGTTCCAGTTTTCGATGAGGCCGCCGTTGTCGCTGTCCAGCGCGGTGACGCAGGAGTTGAGCCAGTAGAAGTATTCTTCCCAGGTCACCTGAGTGCCGTTTATCGTCATCACCACTGCCGTGGGGTCGTAAGCGGCGTACGCCGCCGACATGTCCCGCTTTTCAGTGGCGGACGTGCCTTCCTTGGAGTAGCTGTGTATTTCCGGGCTGCTGCAGCCTGCCAGACACAGAAACGCCATGCAAAGTGAAAGCAAAACGGCGGTATATCTTTTCATTTCAAAGTTATCTCCTTATTAAAAACGCTGATAAATTATTGTATCACCCGGGCCGGACCCCTGCAAGGGCTTCGTCAATTGTTTACATTTTGCGCGCCCGACCAGTCGGCGGCAAAGCGCCGGGCCTCCTCAATTACCCTGGCCTTTGCGGGCAGGCGCAGGCTGAGAGCCGGTTTCGATCCGGCCTCCACCCGCAGGCGGCCCTTGTATTCCGGTCTGGCGTACAGCTCCGATACCCTGGCCAAGTCGAAATCGTCCACGGTGAAGCGCAGCGTACCGGATTTCTGGGTAATGTCGGTGATGCCGGCCCTGGACGCCTCTCCCCGCAGCAGCGCCACCAGGATGAGGGTGTTCACGGACGCGGGCGGATCGCCGAAGCGGTCGATGATCTCGTCGGTGAGGTCGTCGGCCTCCTCCTCGGAGCGGATGAGGGCTATGCGCCGGTACAGATCCATGCGCTGCTCCTGACTGGGCACGTATCTGTCCGGGATGTTGGCGGCCACGGCAAGGTCGGCGGAGCACTCGCACCGCACGGCGGGCTTTTCGCCCTTCTCCTCCTGCACGGCCTCTTCCAGAAGCTTCAGATACATGTCGTAGCCCACGTCGATAAGGTGGCCCGACTGCTCCGCTCCCAGCAGATTGCCCGCGCCGCGTATTTCCAGGTCGCGCATGGCGATTTTGAAACCGCTGCCGAATTCGGCGAATTCCCTGATGGCGGAAAGGCGTTTTTCCTGTATTTCCGTCAGCACCTTGTCCCGGCGGAAGGTGAGATAAGCGGAAGCGCGGCGGGTGGAGCGGCCCACCCGGCCCCTTATCTGGTGCAGCTGGGCAAGGCCCATTTTATCCGCGTCCTCTATGATCAGCGTGTTCACGTTGGGGATGTCGATGCCGGTTTCGATGATGGTGGTGCACACCAAAATCTGAATTCTCCCGTCGCTCATCCGTTCCATAACTGAGGCGATGGCTTCCTTGTCCATCTGGCCGTGGGCAATGCCGATGCTCACATCCTCGCCCAAAAGCTCGTGGAGCTTTTTTGTGGTCTTTTCTATGTTGTCGATGCGGTTGTGGAGATAATACACCTGCCCGCCCCGCTGCAACTCCCGGCGGATAGCGTCTGAAACAATGCCCCAGTCGTGTTCCATGACAAAGGTCTGCACCGGCAGTCTGTCCTGAGGCGGCTCCTCGATGGTAGACATGTCCCGTATTCCTGACAGCGCCATGTTCAGCGTGCGGGGAATTGGCGTGGCGGACAATGTCAGCACGTCCACGCCCCGGGACATCTCCTTGATATGCTCCTTGTGGGTAACGCCGAAGCGCTGTTCCTCGTCCACTATGAGCAGGCCCAGGTTTTTGAATTCAATATCCTTCTGCAAAAGCCGATGAGTGCCGATGACAAGGTCGCATCTGCCGCTTTTCAGATTGTCCAGTGTCTTTTTCAGCTCTCTGCCGGTCTGGAAACGGCTCAAAAGCTCAATATCCGTTGGGAACCCGAAAAATCTCTGCACCGCCGTCTGATAATGCTGCCGGGCCAGCACGGTGGTGGGACACAAAAGCGCTGCCTGCCTGCCGTCCAGTATGCACTTCATGGCGGCCCTGAGGGCCACCTCGGTCTTGCCATAGCCCACGTCGCCGCACAGGAGTCTGTCCATGGGTGCGGTGCGCTCCATGTCGGCTTTGATTTCGTTTATGCACCGCAGTTGATCGTCGGTTTCGGTGTATTCGAAGTTTTCTTCAAATTCCCGCTGCCACTCGGAATCGGGAGAAAAGGCGTGGCCGGGCTCCTTCTGCCGCTGGGCATAGAGCTTTAATAAACCCTTGGCCAGATCCTTGGCCGCGGCCTTGGCCCGGGAGCGGCTGCGGGCCCATTCCGTGCCTCCCATTTTGGACAGCTTCACGGGCTTATCCTCGCCGCCGGCGCCGATATATTTGGTCACAAGATCCAGCTGCGTGCAGGGCACGTACAGACAGTCCGTGCCGGCATAGCTTATCTTCATATAATCTTTCTCAAAACCGTCCACCGTCATCTTCACGATGCCGGAAAAGCGGCCGATGCCGTGGTGCTCATGCACCACCAGGTCCCCCACGGCGAGATCGGTGTATGAGGTGAGCTTCTGCTGATTGGACGGAAGCTTTTTCCGGGAGACGGCTCTGCCCTCCCGCACCCGCAGCAGCTGAGCGTCCGTCAGCACGGCCAGCTTCAGCTGGGGGTATTCCATGCCCGCGGAGATGGAACCGGTGGTTATTAGACACTGTCCCGGCGCGGGCAGCGCGGAGGCGTCCTCGGTAATTTCCGCTGCGATGCCGTGTCCGGTGAAATATTCCTTCAAAACACCGGCCCGCCGGACGTCGCCGGAAAGCACCGCCACGGCAAAACCCTGCTTAAGATACAGCTCCACGTCGTCAGCCGCGGTCTGCACGGAGCCGGCGTAGGACGGCAGCTGCTTGGCCTGCAGGCTCACCATGGTCCGTGGCTCCGCCGGATATCTGCCCACGGTGAAGGCGTCCGCCATATAAAGCGAAAAATCCGCCAGCGCCCGGCAGGCGTCCTCCCAGCCCAGCCGGAAGCTTTCCGGCGAGGCCGCGACTGTGCCCCGGCGGTTTAGCTCCTTTACGTCGTCGGAGAGCTGTTTTATATATTCTCTGGCCCGTTCAGCCGTTCTGCCCGGCTGATCCATTACCGCCACGGCGTCGGGAGGAAGATAGTCCATCGCCGAGGCAAAGGGGTAGATAAGCGGCAGATATCTGTCTGTGTTCGAGATGTGCGCGCCGCCATACAGTCTGTCCGCATCCTCCCTCAAGGTCTTTGCCAGTGCCTGGGCCTGAGGGCTCTTTTTCTTTTCGCATTTTTCCGCGTAATCCTCTATCTGGGTCAGGAGGGCCTTTCTTCCGCCTGCGCACAGGGACGAGAGCGTCTCCGCCGCCGGCAGTATGCGGCACTCCGAAACGCTGCCGGTGCGCCGCTGGTCTGAAACATCGAAAAAGCCCATGGAATCTATGTCGTCGCCCCAGAATTCAATTCTGACGGGCTCCGGGTAGGCGGGGGAGAAAAAGTCCAGTATACCGCCCCTGCGAGAAAACTGGCCCGGGCCCTCCACCTGCTGGGTGCGGGTGTAGCCGCAGCGGAGAAGGGCGTCCTCCGCGTCCTCTATGGGGCAGGCGCCGCCCTGTGTGAAGAGCGAGCCCGCGTTTCTCAGCGTTTCCGGCGGCAGCGTGCGCTGCATAAGGCCCGCGGCGGAAATCACCGTCACGGGGCTCTCGCCGCGGGACAGGGCGTCAAGGGTCTGTATGCGCTGCTGCTCGGCCTGCCGGGAGGCGGCTTCGGCGTTATAGAAGGTGAAATCCCTGCCGCCCAGGATGAATACCTTTTCATTCAGCATGGCGCGCAGATCTCTGGCCATGCTCTCGCAGGAGGCCTCGTCCGGGCATATAACCACCAGCGGTCGCGAGCTTCTGGCCCGCAGTGCGGCGGCAAGATTGGCTCTGTGCACCGCCGAAAGGCCGGAAACGAGCGCGGGAAGTCCTCCGCTCTCCATCATACCCGGGAGGGCGGCCGCTTCTCTGTTATTCAAAATCTGCTCAAACAAAGCTCGCATAAATAAACCTCTGCCGGAGAGCGATTATAACATACGCCGCCCTCAAAAGCAATCCGCCGATCCTTAGGCATTATTTTAATTGTAAAAGTCTATACTTATATATTAGATATATATTATACATTATTAAAATATTATATTGCATAGTACGGCGAAAAATGGTATACTATTACAGTTAATACTCATATATGAAAATGGGGCATGAAAGTATGAACTCATTAAACGACATCTGGGCCAAAACTGTGGAGGCTCTGTCGGGCACTCTCACTCCCACCGCCATAAACACCTGGTTTTCGGACTGCGAGCCGGTGGAGATCAGCGACTCCACGCTGGTGCTGCACACGCCCTCCGCTTTTAAGCGGGACATTATCGTCTCCCGCTTCGGAGATACCATCCGCGCCGCTCTGTCGGATATGTTCTCCTCCTCCTTCGATATCAAGGTGCTGGCCGGGGACGAGATAAACGATTACATGGCCGAGGAGACCGCCGAGGACGATATGCTGCCGGAGATGGCCGGATATACCTTCGACCGGTTCATCGTGGGCAATTCCAACAAATTTGCACACGCCGCCGCGGTGGCCGTGGCGGAAAAGCCCGGCGCGTCCTACAATCCGCTGTTTATCTACGGCGCTTCCGGTCTGGGCAAGACCCATCTGCTGCTGGCCATCGGTCATTCAATACACGAGAAGGATCCGAAGACCAACATCGCCTACATAAAGGGCGACGAATTTACAAATCAGCTCATCGTGGCAATAAAGGAAGGCTCCACGGACGAGTTCCACAAGAAGTACCGCAACGTGGATCTGTTTCTGGTGGACGATATCCAGTTCATCGCCGGCAAGCAGGCCACCCAGGAGGAATTCTTCCACACCTTCAACAATATTTACGAGGCCGGCCATCAGATAGTTATTACCTCCGATCGCCCGCCGCTGGAAATGTCCCTGCTGGACGACCGGCTGCGCACCCGCTTTGAGGGCGGCCTGATGGCCGACATTCAGCCCCCCGACATGGAGACCCGCATGGCCATCACCCGCAACAAAGCCGCTCAGTTGGGACTTATTCTGTCGGACGACGCCGTCTCCTATATCGCGGAAAACGTCACCGCCAACATTCGCCAGATAGAGGGCGTCATCAAACGCCTGACGGCCTACCGGGAAATTCTTGACGACACCATCGACATAGAGTCCGTGAAGCGCGCCATCAAGGACGTTATCCGAATAGGCACGTTCATCCCCTCCCCCGGATTTATCATCAAGGAGACCGCAAATTACTTCAGTCTCACCGAGGAGGATCTGAGAGGTCAGAACCGCAGCAAAAATGTTGCCGCCGCCCGCCAGATTTCAATGTATCTTATCCGCACGCTTACAAATCTCTCCCTAAAAGACATCGGCGCCGAATACGAGGACCGCAATCACGCAACCGTGCTGGCCTCCATCCGCAAGGTCGAATCACAGCTGAAGGCCGATCCAGACATGGCGGGCACCGTGCGCGACATCACGTCCAATATCAACAGCGTCTTCTGATTTTCAACATTGCGATGTTTGCTGTCTGTTAGCTTTTTCTGTTTTCTGTTGGAAAAAGTTTTGTCTGTTTTTTGATGTGGAAAACATAAAAATTTTCATCTTTTTTATTAACACTGTTTTTTCTGTTTTCTCAACGCGTTTTTTGCCTTTTCAACAATAATTTTATCTATTACTGTTGTTATTAATTTATTAATACTTATAGACTTATAAAACTGATTTTTTCAGGAGGACACAAAAATGAAGTTCGCATGTGAAAAGTTTCTGCTGCAGAACGCCACTGCAACGGCATCCAGGGCGGCAGCGTCAAAAAGCCCCATTCCAGCGCTGGAAGGTCTGCTCATCACCGCAGGCAAGGACGTAAAGGTAACGGGCTACGATCTTAAAAAAGGCATATATACGTTTCTTGAGGCCGATGTGGAGGAGCCGGGTTCCGTTGTGCTGGGTGCCCATCTTTTCGGCGAGATGATCCGCCGCATGCCGGACGGCATAATAAATATTTCCGTGGAAGACAGCGGCATGACAACCGTTAAGTGCGGCAAGACGGAATTTTCCATAATGAGCATGGATTCCAACGACTATCCTGAGCTTCCGGAAGTGGACAGCGGCAGCAGCGTAACCCTGCCTCAGAAGCTTTTGAAGAGCATGATAAACGAGACGATTTTTGCCGTTTCAGATAACGACAGCCGCCCTGTTTATATAGGCACGCTGTTTGAAATCGACGGCGACAATCTTACGCTGGTATCCGTGGACGGGTACCGTCTTGCCCTGCGCCGCGAAAAGCTGGAAAACGCCAATATGGAAAAGTGCGAATTCATCGTTCCAGGCTCCGCTCTTTCCGATGTGGAGCGTATCTGCGGCGACGAGGGCGACGTGCTCATATCAGTGGGCACCAAGCATATCTCGTTTGAGGTCGGCACAACCGTAGTGGTATCCCGCAGGCTTGAGGGCGATTTTCTCAACTACGGCAAGGCCATACCGGAGAGCTTCCGCTCCGCCGTCACTGTGGACAGAAACGAGTTCATGCGCGCCGTGGATCGCGTGTCCCTAATCATCGACGAGAAAACGAAAAACCCCGTGCGCCTCACCTTCGGCGACGGCACGATAGATTTCATGTGCGTCACGCCCATCGGCAAGGCCGAGGATGTCTGCACCTGCGGCGGCGTCTGCGAGAATATAGAGATAGGCTTCAACGACCGCTATCTTATGGACGCGGTAAAGGCAGCCCCCACAGACAAGCTGGTCATATCCCTGAATACCGGATCCTCCCCCTGCACCATTACGCCGGCCGAGGGAGAAAAGAACTTCGTTTATATGATCCTGCCGGTCAGACTCCGCGCCGGAGAGTGATATGAAAAATATTGCCATAAACACGGAATTCATAAAACTGGATTCCTTTCTGAAATATGCAGGTCTGTACCCCTCCGGAGGAGAGGCCAAGACGGCTATCGAAAACGGAGAGGTCGAGGTGAACGGTCAGCCCTGCGCAATGCGCGGCAAAAAACTCCGTCCCGGCGACACGGTGAGCGCCTGCGGAGAAACATTCACAGTGGAAAAGACGGTATGAACGTAGAAAAGATCGCCCTTAACGGATTCAGAAACTACGGCTGGGAGACAGCCGAGTTTTCCCCGGGCACCAACGTCATATACGGCGCCAACGCCCAGGGCAAGACCAACCTGCTGGAGGCCGTATATATGCTCTCCACAGGCCGCTCCTTCCGCACCCGCTTTGACAGGGAGCTGGTGGGCTTCGGCTACGACTCCGCCTCCATTCTGGCGGATGTATTCAGCCGCGAGCGGGAGCAGACCATAAAGATAGATCTCCGGCCCGGCATGCGCAAAAGCATCACCGTAAACTCCGTCCGCAAAACGGCGGGCGAGCTCAGCCAGGTGATGAACGCGGTGCTGTTCTGCCCTGACGATCTGGAGCTTATCAAGGAAGGCGCCGCCGCCAGACGGCGCCTTATGGATGAGGGCATAAGCCAGATCAGACCGAGATACGCGGAATACCTTTCCGAATTCAACAGATATTACGAGCAGAAAAACCGCATTCTGAAGGATTGGCACGACAAGCCCTCCCTGATGGACACGCTGGATGAATTTTCAGACGGCATGTGCCGCATGTCGGCTCAGCTTATACGCTACCGCGCCGCCTACGCCTCCCGGCTGGAGGAGGCCGCAAGACCCATACACGCCGACTTTTCCAGCGGCGAGGAGCTTGGTCTGGAATATCGGACAGTGAGCACGGTAAAGGACCCGCTGGGCGGCGTAAACGAAATATACTACGATATCTGCGACCATCAGGAGGCCCACCGCCAGGCGGAGCTGGACAGCTGTCAGTGTCTCACCGGCGCCCACAAGGACGATCTGGAAATAAGCATCGACGGGCGATCCGCCCGCGCCTTCGCCTCCCAGGGCCAGACCAGGACGGCGGCGCTGTCCATAAAGCTGGCTGAACGGGAAATCGTTTTGAAGGAAACCGGCGAGTATCCGGTGCTGCTTTTGGACGACGTGCTGTCCGAGCTTGACGGAAAACGGCAGGAGTTTGTTTTGAACCGCATCGGCGGAGGCCAGACCCTGATCACCTGCTGCGAGGACGGCGGCATATCCGCACGCACCGGGGGCAGAGTGCTGCGCGTGGAGAAAGGCGGTATAAAGTGATCTATCTCCATCTTGGCGGCAGCGTCATCGTCCCGGAGGGCGCCGTGATTGGAGTTTTCGACCTGGACAACAGCTCCCAGTCCCACCTGACCCGCGCCTATCTTTCAGCGGCCGAAAAAGCCGGACAGGTATCCGCGGCAGGCGACGATATTCCCAAATCCTTTGTCGTGTGCGAGAGCGCCGGCAAAAGAAAAGTAATTCTCAGTCAGATGTCCCCAGCCACGCTTTTGAAGCGCGCCGAAGACGACGTCATATAAACCGAAAATAACTGCAAAGGAAGTTCACATATGTCTGAAATAACCGATAAAGTAGAGCAAAAATACGACGCCTCCCAGATCCAGGTACTGGAGGGTCTGGAGGCCGTGCGCAAGCGCCCCGGCATGTATATCGGCTCCACCTCCTCCTCCGGACTGCACCATCTGGTGTACGAGATTGTGGATAACTCCATTGACGAGGCGCTGGCCGGCTACTGCCACCACATAGAGGTGGTCATCGAGCCCGGCGACATCATCTGCGTCACCGACGACGGCCGCGGCATCCCCGTGGACATCCAGGAGCAGACCGGCAAGCCGGCTCTGGAGGTCGTCTACACCGTGCTGCACGCCGGCGGAAAATTCGGCGGCGGCGGCTACAAGGTGTCCGGCGGCCTGCACGGCGTGGGTGCGTCCGTGGTCAACGCCCTGTCCGAGTGGCTTGAAGTACAGGTATATAAAAACGGAAAAATATACCAGATGATGTTCTCCCGGGGCGAGATCACCGAGGGCATGAAGATCGTGGGCGAAACAGACAAGACCGGCACACGCGTCCGCTTCAAGCCCGACCCCATAATGTTCGAGGACACGGTATACGATTACGACATACTCCACACCCGCATGCGGGAGCAGGCGTTTCTTAACGCGGGCCTGCGCATCACCACCGAGGACCGCCGCGGCGAGGAGCCCATACGGGACACCATGTGCTACGAGGGCGGCATCCGGGAGTTTGTGGGCTACATCAACCGCAACAAGGAGCCCCTGCACGAGGGCGTCATATACGTCTCCGGCGAAAAAGACGACGGCATAGCGGAGATCGCCATGCAGTGGAACGACAGCTACAACGAGGTCATCGTTTCCTTCGCCAACAACATCCACACCCCCGAGGGCGGCATGCACGAAACCGGCTTCAAGGCCGCGCTGACCCGTGTGCTCAACGCCTACGGCAAGAAGATCGGAGCCCTCAAGGAGGGCGACAGCCTCTCCGGCGAGGATTGCCGCGAAGGTCTCACCGCCGTCATTTCCGTTAAGCTCACCAACCCCCAGTTCGAGGGCCAGACCAAGGCCAAGCTGGGCAACTCCGAGATGCGCACGCTGGTGGACGCCATCGTGTCCGACAAGCTGGAGCAGTTTCTGGAGGAGAATCCGGCCGTGGGCAGGGCCATCCTGGACAAGACCCTCACGGCCAACCGCGCCCGCGAGGCGGCACGCAAGGCCCGTGAATCCGTCCGGCGCAAGACCGGACTGGAATCCGGCCAGATGCCCGACAAGCTCAGGGACTGCAACGAGCGCGACGCGGCGCTCACAGAGCTGTATATCGTCGAGGGCGATTCCGCAGGCGGCTCCGCCACCCAGGGACGCGACTCCCGCTTTCAGGCCATCCTGCCACTGTGGGGCAAGATGCTTAACGTGGAAAAGGCCCGGGCGGACAAGGTGTACGGCAACGACAAGCTGAACCCCGTCATCGTGGCGCTGGGCGCCGGCATAGGCGAGGAGTTCGATCTCAACAAGCTGCGCTACCACAAAATAATCATCATGGCCGATGCCGATGTGGACGGCGCCCATATCCGCACGCTGCTTTTGACCTTCTTCTTCCGGTTCATGCGCCCGCTCATCGAGCAGGGCTACGTATACTCCGCCGTACCGCCGCTGTACAAGCTGACCCGCGGCAAACAGCAGCGAGTGGCCTACTCCGATCCGGAGCGTGACCGCATTTCCGCCGAGATGCGGGGCGACGCCCAGAACGTGAAGATCGACATTTCCCGGTACAAGGGCCTTGGCGAAATGAACCCCCACGAGCTGTGGGAGACCACCATGGACCCGGAGAAGCGCACGCTGCGCCGAATCACGCTGGAAGACGCCGTGAAGGCGGACGAGACCTTCACCATCCTTATGGGAGAACAGGTTGAGCCCCGCAAGGAGTTCATCGAGGAAAACGCGAAATACGCGGTAAATCTGGATTACTGATATGGGAATTTCACACATTATTTTATTGCTGGCGGCCGCGCTGCTGCCGCCCTATATGCTTTTGAAGCTGGTAGTCCGCATGGACCGGGTGGAGCCCGAGCCCCAGAATCTTCTCAAGCGGCTTTTCTGGTTCGGCGTACTGTGCGCCCTGCCGGTGATCGTGCTGGAGGTATGGGCGGAGCAGTTTGCCGACATCTTCCCCACCGATTCCATGGCCTACGCGCTTATAAGCTACTTTGCCATCCCCGGCTTCATCGAGGAGGGCATGAAGTTTGCGGTTCTCAAGCGCTTCACCTGGCGCCATCCGGCCTTCAACTATAAATTCGACGCCATCGTGTACGCGGTGTTTGCCTCTCTGGGCTTCGCGGCCATAGAAAACGTGATGTACGTTTTCGACTATGGATTCTCCACCGCAATGGTTCGGGCCGTCATGGCCATCCCCGGGCACGCCACCTTCGGCGTCATAATGGGCGCGGGCTATGCCCAGGCAAAGTGCCTGTCCGCCGCCGGCAACGAGCCGGCTGCGTCCTCCCGCTGCACCAAGGCCTGGCTCACTGCAGCTGTGGCCCACGGCCTTTACGATTTCCTCATTATGGGTCTGGGCGGCGGCGTGATATTCTACGTGTATTTCATAGCGCTCATCGCTGCGGGCGTTCTCATCACCCGTAACAGCGAAAAGCACGACGGCCCGGTGGACCCCTTCGTCACCGACGGCTTTGTGAATGACCAGCCTCAGGAACACTTTTAATAATTCTCCCCAAAGGAGCTTTGAATAATGTCAAAAAACAAGGATTACAAGCCTGAAGACATCGCATATCCCGAGCAGGCGATAGTCAATTCCGAACTGGTGCACGAGATGACCAGCTCTTACATCGAGTACGCCATGTCCGTCATCGTGGGCCGCGCCCTGCCCGACGTGCGCGACGGCCTGAAGCCCGTGCACCGGCGCATACTATACGCCATGTACGAGGACGGCCTGACCCGCGACAAGCCCTACCGCAAGTGCGCCACGGCCGTCGGCGACGTGCTGGGCCGTTATCATCCCCACGGCGACGCCTCCGTTTACGATGCGCTGGTTCGTCTGGCCCAGGATTTTTCCATGCGCTATCCTCTCATCGACGGCCACGGAAACTTCGGCTCCGTTGACGGCGATCCCCCCGCGGCCTACCGTTACACCGAGGCCCGCATGGCCCGCATGGCGGAGGAGATGCTGAGGGATATCGACAAGGACACCGTGGACTGGGATCCCAACTTCGACGAGACCCGTCAGGAGCCACGCGTGCTGCCCTCCCGCTTCCCCAACCTGCTGGTGAACGGCTCCAACGGCATCGCCGTGGGCATGGCCACCAACATCCCGCCCCACAACCTGGCAGAGGTCATCAACGCCTGTGTGTGCGTGCTGGACAATCCCGACGCCACCCTGGACGATCTTATGGGCTGCATATCCGGCCCCGACTTTCCCACCAGAGGCATCATAATGGGCAAATCCGGCATTCGGCAGGCCTACGCCACCGGCCGGGGCAAGATACTGGTCCGCGCCCGCACGGAGATGGAGGAGTATGGCAAGGACAAACGTACCCGCATCATCGTCACCGAACTGCCCTATCAGGTCAACAAGCGCATGCTTATCGCATCCATCGCCGATCTTGTTAAGGAAAAGCGGCTGGAGGGCATCTCCGACCTGCGGGACGAGACCGACCGCAACGGTATGCGCATCGTGGTGGAACTCAAGCGCGATGCCGTGCCCCAGGTGGTGCTGAACCATCTGCTCACCATGACCCAGCTGCAGGTCAGCTTTTCCATCAATATGCTGGCGCTGGTGGACAACCAGTCCCAGCCGAAAATACTCTCCCTGCGCCACATACTGGACGAGTACCTGAAATATCAGGAGGAGATCATCGTCCGCCGCACAAAATACGATCTGCGCAAGGCCCAGGAGCGCGCCCATCTGCTGGAGGGCCTGCTCATAGCTCAGGACAACATCGACGAGGTCGTGCACATCATCCGCAACAGCTACGACAACGCCAAGCAGAACCTGATGGACCGCTTCGGTCTGGACGACATACAGGCCCAGGCCATCTGCGACATGCGCCTCATCGCCCTGCAGGGCCTGAACCGGGAGAAGCTGGAGGCTGAGTACAAGGATCTGGAAGAGAAGATAGCATATTACAAAGAGCTGCTGGCCGATCCCGAAAAGATCAAGGCGGTGCTGCGCGGCGAGCTCGTCGAGATCCGGGACAAATACGGCGACGAGCGCAAGACCGAGATAGAGGACGTGTGGGAGGACATCGACGACGAAGATCTCATCGCCGAGGCGGACTGCGTGTTCACCCTCACCCACAACGGCTATATCAAACGGCTGGAGACCACGGAATACAACGCCCAGCGCCGGGGCGGCAAGGGCGTGCGCGCCATGGCCACCCGTGAAGAGGATTATGTGGAGACCGTGTTCACCGCCTCCACCCACGACAACATACTGTTCTTCACCAACCTGGGCAAGGTGTACATGAAGAAGGGCTACAAGATACCCAAGGCGGAGCGCAGCGCCCGGGGCAGCAACATAGTGAACATACTGCCGCTGGAGCCCGGCGAAAAGATAGCCACCATGATCCACGGCAGAGCCATCGACGAGGGCAACTGCATAATAATGATAACCAAAAACGGCACCGTGAAGCGCATGTACCAGGAAACTCTGAAAAACATCCGCTCCACCGGTATCCGCGCCGTCACCCTGGACGATGGAGACGAGCTTATTTCCGTCCGCCAGACCGACGGCGGCCAGAACGTGTTCATCGCCACCCACGACGGCATGTCCGTGTGCTTCGACGAAAACGACGTGAGACCCATGGGCCGCACCGCCGTGGGCGTGCGGGGCATCCGCCTTCGGGACGGGGACTATGTCATCGGTGCCGGCGTGTCCGGCGCGGGCACGGACCTTTTGTCAGTCACGGAAAACGGCTACGGCAAGCGCACCCCCATCGGCGAGTACACGGTGCAGAACCGCGGCGGCCTTGGTCTTAAAAACTACAACATCACCGACAAGACCGGCCGGGTCGTGGACATGAAGATCGTCAACGACGACGACGATCTGCTGGTGGTCTCCGACGACGGTACCATCATCCGCATGGCGGTGTCCGACATCTCCGTGCTGGGCCGCTCCACGCAGGGCGTGCGCGTAATGAACGTCAATGAGGGCGCCAAGGTCATATCCATCGCCCGCACCGAAAAAGAGGAAGCGGAGGATGGCGCTGACGCGGCAGAACCCACCGACGCTGCCCCGGAGGAAGACGAGGTCCCCACCGGCCCGGAGGAATAATCGCTCCACCCACAAGGAGAACACATGAAACATGTGACCATCTACGCCGACGGCGCCTGCTCCGGTAACCCCGGACCTGGCGGCTGGGGCGCCATACTGGAATACAGCGGAAAGCGCAAGGAGCTCTCCGGCGGCGAGGCGCAGACCACCAACAACCGCATGGAGCTCACCGGCGTCATAACCGCGCTGGAGGCTCTGAAGGAGCCCTGCGCCGTTGACCTGTATTCCGATTCCAAATATGTTGTCGACGCCCTGCAAAAGGGCTGGGCCGCGTCCTGGCGGAAAAAGGGCTGGATAAAATCCGACAAAAAGCCCGCTCTGAACCCCGACCTGTGGGAAAAGCTGCTTGAGCTCACAGAAAAACATGCCGTCACCGTCCACTGGGTCAAGGGCCACGCGGACAACGACAGCAATAACCGCTGCGACGCTCTGGCGGTGATGGAAAGAGATAAGTTTTCAAAATAAGGCGTGGCTGGGCTGCAGGCGCGGCCCCGGCGCAAATGCGCCGGCGCGAGGACGGAATTCATTTCCGGCCCGCAAGAAATCAAATCAAAAAGGGCTCCCAATCGTGCCGGCACGCATGGGAAACCACGCGGACAACGACAGCAATAACCGCTGCGACGCTCTGGCGGTGATGGAAAGAGATCGGTACGCAAAGAGAAATTTCGCCGGCAACCAGCAGTTTTCCCGTATGGGCTGATACCACCCGCCCGCGCCGCTGTTTCTGAGGTAAGAACGGCTTCCCCCTTTGAATAAACGAAAAAACAACACTATGACAAACACACACAAAAAATCAAAACTGGCGATATTCTTTTCCTACTTCCGGCCTCACAGGAAGCTGTTCGCCATCGACATGGCCTGCGCGATAGCAGCCTCGGCCATCGACCTGGCCTTCCCGTACGTTTCCCGGCTGTCCATGGAAAAGTATCTGCCCCAGAGCATGTACCGCACGTTCTTTACTGTTATGGCCATTGTGGTGCTGGCGTATATACTGCGATCTGTGCTGTACTATGTCATCACGGTGGTTGGGCACAAAATGGGCATATATGTGGAGGCTGACATGCGGCGGGACGTGTTTGAACACATCCAGCAGCTGTCCTTCTCCTTCTTCGACCAAAACCGCACCGGCACGCTGATAAGCCGCATCACCAACGACCTTTTCGACATCACCGAGCTTGCCCACCACGGCCCGGAGAACATAGTCATCAGCGTTCTCACCATCGTGGGTGCGCTTATAGTTATGGCCACCATTGACTGGCGGCTGACGCTGGTGCTGGCGCTGGTGCTGCCCCTGACCGTGGGCTTTACCCTCACCCAGCGGAAGCGCCTCATGCGCTCCAGCCGGGAGGTCAAGGTGAAAATGGCGGAGATAAACACTGCTGTGGAATCCGGCATATCCGGCATCCGCACGGCCAAAGCCTTCACCAACGAAGAAAGCGAACGGGAAAAGTTCGCCCATGCCAATGCCCGCTACAAGGAGTCTAAAAAAGAGTTTTACCGCTCGCTGGGCGTTTACTCCGCGGGCATGGAATTCTCCCTGTCCGTTATGCAGGTGGCGGTGATCGCGGCGGGCGGCGCCATGATAATGTCCGGCTCGTTGGGCTACATCGACCTTGTGACCTTCACGCTGTACGTGTCCACCTTCATTTCACCTGTCAGGCGCCTCTCGGAATTTATGGAGCTTTACATGCAGGGCAAGGTGGGCTTTGAGCGCTTCCTTGAGATAATGAACACCGAGCCCGACATAAAGGACGCGCCGGACGCCGCCGATATGGACGCCGTACGGGGCGACATATGCTATGAAAACGTGTCTTTCGCCTACCCAGATTCCCCGGACATCCCGATTTTGAAGGACGTGTCGTTCACCCTTCCGGCGGGATGCAGTCTTGCGGTGGTGGGTCCCTCCGGAGGCGGCAAGACCACGCTGTGCCAACTTTTGCCCCGATTTTACGACGTCACCGGCGGCCGCGTGCTGGTGGACGGCAGGGACGTGCGCTCCGTCACTCAGGAATCCCTGCGCCGGAACATCGGCATCATCCAGCAGGACGTGTTTGTTTTTGCCGGCACCGTGCGGGAAAACATCCGCTACGGCAGACCCGGCGCCACCGACGAGGAAGTGGAGGAGGCCGCCCGGAGAGCGGAGATACACGGGGAGATACTTGACATGCCCGACGGATACGACACCTATGTGGGCGAGCGGGGAGTCATGCTCTCCGGCGGGCAGAAGCAGCGCATATCCATCGCCCGGGTCTTTCTGAAAAACCCGCCCATACTTATCCTGGACGAGGCCACCTCTGCCCTGGACAGCGTGACGGAGCAGAAGATACAGAGATCCTTCGACGCCCTGTCCCGGGGCCGCACCAGTATAGTAATTGCCCACAGGCTCTCCACAGTTCGCGGCGCTGACCGCATCGCGGTGGTGGACGGCGAAAGAATAATCGAGGAAGGCACCCACGCCGGACTCATGGAGAAGAACGGCGAGTACGCGGCCCTTTACCGGGCCCAGAATCTGGACCATTAACCCACAAGGAGGATAAATATGCTCAGACTGAAACGAGGCAGCTACAAGGAAATGCACCAGTATTACGCCAATATGCAGCAGGATTTTGAGAAAGACGAGCTGCTGCCGGAGATAGTGTTCCACAAGGCCATATTCCAGAAGCAGGCCGATCTGGTGCTGGTGCAGGACGACTCAATAAAGGTCACCATCGCCTACGCGCTGGTGTGCCCCAATTCCCTTTACGGTTACGGCCTCATCTGGTATTTCGCGGTACTGCCCTGGTACAGAGGCAAGGGACTGGGCACCGAGGCGATAAAGCTTATAAACCGGCACTACGGCAAGCTGCGGGGCCTGCTGCTGGAGGTCACCGAGGTTCCGGACACGGAGACCGCCAACCGCCGGATAAAGTTTTACAACAACCTGGGCTACCGGGTGGTCAAATGCGGACCGTTCAAGCTGAACGGTATTAACACCAAGATCATGGTGCGCCAGTCGGCCTCCATGCCGGATCCCGGCCCCGCCATGCACCGCATCCTGCCGGAGATCTATTCTCATCTAGTTTCCGATACCACCATCGAAAAGATAATCGATATCAAACCGCTGAAGAAATAGCTGAAGAAATAACCGGCAAACAAATAAAATCACATTAGTCTGGAAGACAGAAAGAAAACCGGCATTGCCGCCTTTCGCGGCACAGCGAGGAGCGCCTTTTCCCTGCCGGCGGTCAAAAAACTCAAAACCGTGGTCTGGCTGCTGGCGGCGAGCATACCGCCTCAAGGCGCCATACGCTTTTCCACGCTGGAGGCCATATGCGCGGCGCTGGACTGCCAGCCGGGGGACATTCCGGAATACGACCCGGGAAAAAACATTTTTAGAACACCGCCCTGTTTTGATAAAAACGCCGGTCACATTAATTGTGACCGGCGTTTTCAGTATTTTTATCAGAAATCCGCACTGCCCACCGTGCGGGGATGCAGTTCCACGTCGCGGATATTGTTCACGCCGGTGAGGTACATCACCATGCGCTCGAAGCCCAGACCGAAGCCCGCGTGGCGGCAGCTGCCGTAGCGGCGCAGGTCCAGGTACCACCAGTAATCCTCCTCGCGCATGCCCAGCTCCTTTATGCGTCCTTCCAGCCTGTCCAGCCGCTCCTCGCGCTGGGAGCCGCCGATAATCTCGCCTATGCCGGGCACCAGGCAGTCCGCCGCGGCGACGGTCTTGTTGTCGTCGTTCATGCGCATGTAGAAGGCCTTGATCTCCTTGGGGTAATCGGTTACGAACAGGGGCTTTTTGAAAACCTCCTCGGTGAGGTAGCGCTCATGCTCGGTCTGCAGATCGATGCCCCAGGATACGGGGTAGTCGAACTTGTGGCCGGACTTGATGAGTATATCCACGGCCTCGGTATAGGTGACGCGGCCGAAGTCGCTGGATGCCACGTGCTGCAGCCGTTCCAGCAGGCCCTTGTCCACGAAATTGTTGAAGAACTCCATCTCCTGGGGGCATTTTTCCAGCACGGTGTTGATGATGTATTTTACCATGGCTTCCATGCACTCCAGGTCGCCCTCCAGATCGCAGAAGGCCATTTCGGGCTCTATCATCCAGAACTCGGCGGCATGGCGGGCGGTGTTGGAATTTTCAGCGCGGAAGGTGGGGCCGAAGGTGTATACGTCGCCGAAGGCCATGGCGAAGTTTTCGGCGTTCAGCTGACCGGAGACGGTGAGATTGGTGGCCTTGCCGAAAAAGTCCTGGGAATAGTCTATTTTTCCGTCCTCGGTGCGGGGCGGATTTTCAGGATCCAGCGTGGTGACGCGGAACATTTCGCCGGCGCCCTCGCAGTCGGAGCCGGTGATGATGGGGGTGTGGACGTAAACGAAACCGCGGTTCTGGAAGAACTCGTGCACGGCGTATGCGGCCACGCTTCTCACGCGGAATGTGGCGGAAAACAGATTCGTGCGGGGGCGCAGATGCTGGATGGTGCGCAGATACTCCACGCTGTGGCGCTTCTTCTGCAGGGGGTAGTCCGGGGTGGACGCGCCCTCCACAGCGATGCCGTCGGCCTTCAGTTCAAAGGGCTGGGGCGCGTCGGGGGTGATTGCCAGCGTGCCGTGGCAGATAAGGGCGGCGCCAACGTTCTGCTTTGCTATCTCGTCGTAATTATCCAGAAGGTTCCTGTCCATGACCACCTGCAGGGATTTGAAGCAGGAGCCGTCGTTCAGTTCAATAAATCCGAAATTTTTCACGTCGCGGATAGTACGCGCCCAGCCGCAGACGGTGACGCTCTGTCCGTCGTAAGTTTCCGGCGCGGCGAAAAGCTGCGCCACTCTGGTTCTGTTCATAAAAACACTCCCAATCGAAATCTGATTATAACAGTCTGATTATACTCAAACTGCCCGGGTATTTCAAGATGCAATATTATCCCCCGCACCACAGGAAAAAGCGGGCGTCCGCCGCCGGACGCCCGCAGAAGGAGATGAAATTATGCCGCCGCGGTGGGCGCGGCTTTTTGCCGTTTGCTCAGGGCCTTCTCCAGCGCCATCATGGCGCCTACGATGACCACGCCGATAACGTCGGTGGAAAATGTGGGTATCAGCAGCGTGATGCCGCCGGCCGCGAAGATGAGCCGTTCGTACCAGTGCATGTTGCGGAAGACGTGGCCGTTCAGGGCGGCGGCCATGGCGAAGATGCCGAACAGGGAGGTGATTATTACCTCCACCGCCGGCAGAAAGCCTTCGTTCATCAGCAGCATGGACGGGTTCATGGCAAATATGTACGGCACGATAAAGGCCGCGATTGCCAGCTTGGTGGCATTCACGCCTGTCTTCATAGGGTCGGACTTGGCGATGGCGGAGCCGGCATAGGCGGCCAGGGCCACCGGCGGGGTGATGTCGGCCACGATGCCGAAGTAAAACACGAAGAAATGCGCCGCCACCTTGGGGATGCCCAGGGTGATAAGGATCGGCGCGCAGGTGGAGGCCATGATGCAGTAGTTTGCCGTGGTGGGCACGCCCATGCCCAGTACGATGCAGCAGATCATGGTGAGGAACAGGGCCAGCAGCGTGGCAAGCTGGGGATCGGGGATGGTGCTGCTGATGGCGATGACGCCGCCGATGAGCTTGGAGGCAAGACCGGTGACGGTGATGCAGCCGGCTATCATGCCTGCCATGGAGCAGGCAACAGCCACGGTGATGCAGCCGCGGCCGCCGGCTTCCAGCGAGTTGAAGATCATTTTAAGCCTGCTCACGAATACGACGCCCGCAAGCTTCCAGCCGGTGTTTCCCGCCTCGTGGCTTTCGGAGATGGCGGCGGGCAGGGACACGAAGATGGTGAAGATTATGGCGATGGACGCCGAGAACTGCAGGGAGCGGATGTTGGCGGTGACCAGCCATATGAGCAGAACCAGAGGAATCAAAAGATATACGTAGCGCTGCAGCTTCCAGAAGTTGGGCAGCTGACTGCGGGGTATGCCCTCAAGGCCCAGCTTTTTGGCCTCCAGATGCACGGCGATGAAAATGCCGGTGAAATACAGGATGGCGGGCAGGATGGCCCACAGGGTCACCTGGCCGTAGGTCACGCCCATATATTCGGCCATGAGGAAGGCGGCGGCACCCATAATAGGCGGCATTATCTGGCCGCCGGTGGAGGAGGCGGCCTCGACGGCGCCGGCGAACTCCGGCTTGTAGCCGGTGCGCTTCATCATGGGGATGGTGACTGAGCCGGTGGTGACGGTGTTGCCCACGGAGGAGCCGGACACCATGCCGCACAGGGCGGAGGATATGACGGCAACCTTGGCGGGACCGCCGGCGGCGGAGCCCACCAGGGAGTTGGCAAGGTCGATGAAGAAGTTGGATATGCCGGTGCGTTCCAGGAACGCGCCGAAGATGATAAACACGGCAATGAACTTGGCGCACACGTTCACAGGGGTGGACATGACGCCGGAGGTGCCGTAGAACATTGTGTAAATTACCCGGCACAGAACCTTGACAAAGGGCTGCCCGCCGGCCATCATGCTCCAGAAGGTATAAATGAGCAGCGCGCCCACCACAAACAGAATGGGCAGACCCACGCATCGGCGGCAAAGCTCCGCCAGACACAGGATACCCACAATTCCCAGCGCCAGATAAAATACGATGTCGGGAGATTTGGCTATGGCGGAGGCGCTGGTGATGATCTTCACCAGCCGGGCGTAATTAAAGCAGTAGTAGAAAAACGAACCTGCGCCCAAAACCATAAGCACGAAGTCGTACCAGGGTATGCGGTTCGACCGGACGTGCTTTTTTCCGGCGGGATAGGTAAGGTAGCCCATGACAATGACCAGCCCCAGAAACGCCGTCAGACGCACGGGAAGGTCAGAGGTGCTGAACAGGGTGAGCCATATGCAGAACAGCGAGAAGAACGCCAGAACGCAGCCCACGATTTTTTTGGGCGCGCCCTCCCAGATGCGGGTGGCGGACTCCTTGTCGTATTTGCGCATTATGTCCTCTGCTGCGCTGTCGTCCAGACGTTCTGCGGTCTGGGATTCCTCGGTAATATCGGGTTTATCCTGCATGGAAATGGTCCTCCGTAAATAAGTTTGTGCCTGCCGTCTTGACAGGACCGGGAAGCCCGGCCCTCTCAGCGCGAAAGGCGCGGATCAAAACGCGGAAACGACTGCGGCACTCCATGAGTGCCGCAGTCTTGCCTTGTGCCGGTTTCTGCGCCGCGGCAGCGGCGAATCAATAGGTGCCGGCAGGAATTGTGTAGGCGCTGTAGAACGGGGATGCGGAGAGCAGCTGGCTGACGTGGGACTCATCCAGGCTTACCAGATACACTGCGCCGGAGGTGGCCAGATCGGTGATGGCTGTGGTGGGCGCGCCGGCCACGATGAAGGCGGCGTCGATCTTGCCGTCCTTCAGGCTGTCGGCGGAATCGCCGAAGCTCTGGTACACGGGGGTGATGTCTTTCTCGGTCAGACCGTAGGCGGACAGCACGTCGATGGCGTTGAAGTACACGCCGCTGCCGGCGGCGCCGATGGAAACGGTCTTGCCCTTAAGATCGGACACGGACTTGATGTCCGGATTTGTGGTGACGATCTGAACCTGCTCCATGTAGAGCGCGGCGACCACGGAGAAGCCCTTGACAGCGGCGCCGTCGAACAGGCGCTCGCCGTTATAGGCATAGCTGAGCACGTCGGACTGGGCAAAGGCTATCTGCACGTCGCCTGCGGACAGATCCTCGATGTTGGCCTTGGAGCCGTCGGAGGTGACCGCGGTGACGGACACGTCGGAGTTGCCGGAGACATAGGAGGCCAGCACGCCGCCGAAGCCGTAGTAGGTGCCGGATTCGCCGCCGGTGCCGAAGGTCAGAGCGGTGGTATCGCCGGTGCCGGCGCCGTCCTTGACGGAAGCAACATTAATGCCTTTTTCCTCAAAATACTTGGCCGCGCCGGGATGATAGGGCACGGAGGTGACGGAAGAGGCAAACTTCAGATCCAGCTCCTTGCCCTTGGCGTGCTGCCCGGCAATGGTGCTGGCGTTGTCGAAGATGGTCTTGACAAATGTGTAGATCTCATCGGTGGGGACGTCGTCCCTGGCGATGATCACAGCGCCGACAGCCACAGTGTTGGTATCGGTGCCGGCAGCGGCGGAAGTCGCCGGAGCCGCGGAAGTGGCGGCAGGTGCGGAAGAGCCGCAGGCGCACAGTGCGAACACCATGCACAGCGCGAGAACGATAGCGAGAACCTTTTTCATTTTTTGCATTTCCTCCTCAAAATCAGATTGTTTTGATCTGTTGGCAAACCCGTTTTGAAATTTTGAAAACACAGTCCGCCAAAAAATTCACGGTGGTTGCATTATAACCCCATTCGGCCTGCATTTCAAGGGAGTTTATGAATTAAAATATGCAATATCTTGCAAAAGATTTAACAAGGTAAAGCAATAAACGCCGGAATGCGGACATCTTGTAATCCCTGTGCGCATAATGCGCATTATCTTGTGCAGGCGTCTGGATAAGGCGGCTTTTGGAGCTTTATACAATTCCGAATGGCACAATTTGTAATATTTCTACGATATACCCCTTGCATTTCCGGTCCCGGTATGCTATATTGTTTTCACCAAAAAAACAAATGTATTTATCCGAAAGACAACACGCCGGATAGAAAGAGGTATACGATGAAAATAGGACTATTGGGCTGCGGAACCGTGGGCGGCGGAGTGCTGGACATAGTGGAAAAGCGCTCCGACATGGAGATAAAATACGTTCTGGTGCGCAGGCCGCGGCCTGAGCTGGGCGCGCTGGCCGTCAGCGACGCGGCCGTCATTCTGAACGACCCCGAGGTGGATACCGTTGTGGAAGTGCTGGGCGGTCTGTCCCCCTCGTTTGAATATGTCGCCGCGGCGCTGAAGGCGGGCAAAAACGTGGTCACCGCCAACAAGCATCTGGTGGCCCACTACTATAAAGAGCTCATCGCGCTGGCGAAGGAAAACGGCGCGGCCTTCCGCTGCACCCCCGCCGTGGGCGGCGGCATCCCCTGGCTGGTTAACCTTGAGCGTGTTGCCCGGGTGAACCCGGTTAAGGAATTCTGGGGCATTATGAACGGCACCACGAACTTCATTCTGGACGCCATGCATAAAAACGGCGCGGACTTTTCCGCCGTGCTTGCCCAGGCTCAGGCACTGGGCTACGCGGAAGCCGACCCTTCCGCCGACATCGACGGACTGGACATCCAGCGCAAGTGCATAATCACCGCCAACGTGGCCTTCGGCGCAATGCTGTCCGAGGAGGACGTGCCGGTGGCGGGCATCAGGAATGTGAAGGCCTGCGACATAGCGGCGGCTGAGGCCCACGGACGGGTGTGCCGCATACTGGGCTGCGGCAAAAAGACCGAAAAAGGCGTGGCCGCGTATGTGGAGCCTGTTTTTGCGGCGGCAGGCAGCCTTGAAGCCGCGGTGGACAAAAACTTCAACATGATCTCCTTCGACACGGAATACACCGGCCGGGAGAGCTTTTACGGCCAGGGCGCCGGCCGCTATCCCACCGCATACAACGCGGTGGAGGACTGCGTGGATATTCTGGAGGGCGTAAAGAGCTTCTACACCGACAAAATGGAGCCGGTGTCCCCGGACAATTCCGCCGAGGCGCACCCCTATTACGTCCGCACATCCGCCAAAAGCGCCGGCCTGGACGCGGCAAAGGCGGAGGTTTGGGGCGAGGGCGTGCTGACAAAGCCCCTGTCAGTGAAGGAGGCCCACGACATGGCGGCCCTGCTTCTCAAATCCGACCCGGGCTTCTTCATGGCGGGAATAAAAGACTGAAAAAGGAACGGAACATCATATATGCTTAAAGTGGCGAAATTCGGCGGCTCGTCCATGGCGGACGCCGGGCAGTATGCAAAAGTTAAGGCGATAATCGATTCCGACGAGGCCCGGACTGTGGTGGTTGTCTCCGCGGCGGGCAAGAGAAACAAGGACGACCACAAGATAACGGATCTTCTGTATCTGTGCTATGCCCATCTGCAATACGGCGTGGACTGCATGGGCGTGTTCGACATGATCGCGGACCGCTACCGGGGTATATGCCGGGATCTGGGCCTGGGCGTGGACATAGAAAAAGAACTGGCTGCAGTGCGCGGCGAACTGAAAAGCGGCGTCAGTCAGGACTGGCTGGTGTCCCGGGGAGAATATTTTTCCGCCCTGCTGCTTGCGGACTATCTGGGCTTTGATTTCCTGGACAGCTCCCAGTGGCTGAAATTCAAATTCGACGGCACCATCGACCGGGACGCCTCCTATGAGGCGCTGTCGGAGCTGGCCGCCGACCGGAGGGTGGTGATCCCCGGATTTTACGGCGTCATGCCCGACGGCAGAGTCCGGGTGATGACCCGTGGCGGCAGCGACATCACCGGTGCTCTGGCGGCGGCTGCGCTGGACGCCGACGTGTACGAAAACTGGACGGACGTGTCCGGCATCCTTATGGCCGATCCCCGCATAGTTAAGGATCCCGACACCATCGGCCGCATCACCTACTCCGAGCTGCGGGAGCTTTCCTATATGGGTGCGCAGGTGCTGCACGAGGCGTCCATCTTCCCTGTACGGGACAAGCACATCCCGCTGAACATCCGCAACACCAACGCCCCCGACGACCCCGGCACGCTCATTATGGAGAGCTTCGACGAAGAGCTGCCGGCGGAAAAGGGACGTCTCCTCACCGGCATCGCGGGAAGACGGGATTTCACCATCGTAACGGTGGCGAAAAGCGGGCTTTCCTCCTCAGTGGGCACCCTGCGGCAGATTCTTGAGATATTTGAAAAGCACGACGTCTGCGTGGAATACACCCCGTCCGGCATCGACTCCGTGTCGCTGGTGGTGTCCACCGCCAAGACAACGGGCTGCATATATTCCATCGTGGGCGAGATAGAAAAGACCGTCCAGCCCGACAGCATCGACCTCACCGACGGCATCTCGGTGGTGGCCGCGGTGGGCCGCAAAATGGCCTATCAGCCCGGCTCCTCCGGCGCGCTGTTCGCCGCCTTGGGCCAGAACGGCATCAACATTCGCATGATAACCCAGGGACCGGAGGAATTGAACATCATCGTGGGCGTGAACAACGCCGACTTTGAAAAGACCGTCCGGGTCATATACGACAGCTTCGTAAAATAATTTTTGAAGGAGACAACATAAAATGAAAGCATTCAAAGTAGGCGTACTGGGCGCAACGGGCGCCGTGGGTCAGGAAATGATGAAGATACTGGCGGAGCGGGACTTTCCCGTTTCCGAGCTGCACCCGCTGGCCAGCGCCCATTCCGCCGGCAAGGTCATAAAATTCAAAGGCAGGGACGTTGTTATCGAGGAAGCGAGACCCGAAGCCTTCAAGGGCCTGGACATCGTGTTCGGCGCCGCGGAAAACGACATCGCGGAGCACTTTGCCCCGTCCATAAAGGCCGCGGGCTGCGTGTTCATCGATAACTCCAGCGCCTTCCGCCTTGACCCGGACGTGCCCCTTGTAGTGCCGGAGGTAAACCCAGAGGACGTAAAACTCCAGCACGGCATCATCGCCAACCCCAACTGTGTGACGGTCATCGCCTGCACGGCAATAAACGCGCTGAATTCTGTCAGCCCAATCAAATCCATCGTGGCCTCCTCCTATCAGGCAGTGTCCGGCGCGGGCGCCAACGGCCCCAAGGAGCTCATGGCTGAGGTGGCCGCGCTGGAAAAGGGCGAGGACTACGCGCCAAAGGTGTTTGCCCGCCAGATAGCTTACAACGTCATCCCCCAGATCGGCGGCGCTCAGTATATGGGCTACACTTCCGAGGAGATGAAGCTTTTGAACGAGGGCCGCAAGATAATGCACCTGCCCGATCTGAAGGTGGACTGCACTTGCGTGCGCGTGCCCGTCATCCGCAGCCACAGCGTGTCCATGGTGGTGCGCACTGAGAAAAAGATCTCCGTGGAGGAGGCGCGCCGCGTTATCGCCGCCGCTCCCGGAGTGAAGCTGGTGGACGACCTGGACAACATGGTCTACCCCACCCCGCTGGACACCAGCGATCAGGACATAGTGTTCGTGGGCCGCATCCGCGAGGATCTGGTGAACGACGACGGCCTGAACATCTGGTGCTGCGGCGACCAGGTGCGCAAGGGCGCGGCCACCAACGCGGTGCAGATAGCCGAGATACTGATAAAGGACATGTAATGTCAAGATAAATCAGCAGGGCGGAGAAATCCGCCCTGCTCTTTTTTTCAAGTGGGAGGGAGGTCTTTCCGCATAAAGACCTCCCTCCCACTTGTACCCTCACCCAGAAATGGCTGTTGGCGCTCTGTCATCGGAGCTTTAACCATTCACCGCCGCCCTGACCTTAAGCTTCTGCGACGCTCTGAGCCGTGTATTATTTAAGTAGGCTCCGCCTTACGGCTTTGCCCGCCCGCGACAATAGCAGGCCAGCCGGATTATATGGGGCGTCAGGGACACCGTCCCTATATCTTTCGTCCCACGTTTTTCCGGGGGTAATCAAACGAGGGGGCCCGCAGGCCCCTTCTTTGCCGGTGGGAGAGGGTCCAGGGGGAGCGAGCGCGGAACGCTCCCCCTGGCGTCCTTGTATTATAGAGTAGTAGTTATTAGAGCCCCTCTCCAAGGGCTGTGCTACACTGCAAGGGATGCTGTGGATTGGTTTTAGCGTCCTACCACCAGATGGTTTCAGAAAGGTTCCAACCACAGCCCTTTGCCGTTTTGTTAATCAGTTAAATACCGCCTGACGGTTTATGTGAAACAAGGTTACAAGAGCAAAGTGCCCTGTGGATGCAGCATCACAAATTTACCGTTGGAGGTTTTTGCTATGATTTCTGTTGGGATTGACGTTGCCAAGGACAAGCACGACTGCTTCATCATCAACTCGGAGGGTGAAGTCCTCGCGGACGTTTTCACCATTCCAAACAGCTTGGAGGGCTTTCACCGTCTGCTGCAAAGGATCCGCGAGTGTTCCGCGCCTCAAGACAAAATAAAAGTAGGGCTTGAGGCTACCGGGCATTACAGCTACAACATTCTCGGGTTTCTTCTTGACAACGGTCTGACCACCTATGTCTTGAACCCCTTGCACACGAATCTGTACCGAAAG
>Ga0160425_1001144_pt1 | contig 27504 bp, 25 predicted proteins | sample BioMet8_FD_108193 | JGI IMG/M metagenome (GOLD analysis project Ga0160425, IMG submission 108193) | Microbial communities from bioreactor (seeded with sewage sludge) at Lawrence Berkeley National Lab, California, USA - Biofuel... | ecosystem: Engineered > Bioreactor > Anaerobic > Unclassified ...
CGCTAAAGCGGATGCTATTCGTGATGAACTGGCAGCCAAGGGCATTGTATTAGAAGATACTCCTCAAGGAGTTCGGTGGAAAAAGCAGTGAAATTTACTCAGTATCAGCATTTAAAAGAACATGCTTTGTCCTTATGCGGTACAAAGCAAACTTTAAAAGAACCGGGGCAGTTAAACCCAATTTTATTGGCTTACATAGGTGATGTAGTGTTTTCTACCTATGTACGCCTTAGGGTTTTACCTACTTCAGGACAGGTAAGAATAATTCATGACCTGGATGCCAAAATAGTTTCGGCCGTTATGCAGGCTAAAGCTATGGATGCATTGGAGGAGATTCTTACTGATGAAGAAAAGGCTGTAGCGAAAAGAGGCAGGAACACTAAGTCCCAGGTTCCAAAAAGCGCCACAGTGCGCCAATATCGCCAAGGAACGGCTTTTGAAGCCTTGGTGGGATATTTATACTTACTTGAGAAAGAAACTCGTCTAGAAGAGATTTTGGACTTTTCTTTTGCCGTAATACAAAAAGCCTTACAAGAAAATGGGGGAAAGAAAAAATGATGGAGGTCAAACTTTTAAGATATACTCCGGAACCTGATAAAACAGTGGCAATGAGTGCCAGATTATGTTATTCACCCATTGGTGCTGCCGAATTGGAAGAAAAAATGTCTGAGGAACAAATTGCTAAATTGGTCAGACAATTAGGTGCCATGGGGCATACTTCTACTTTTGAGCATGTTTCCTTTACCTTTGCTATAGAGGGAGTTTCCCGGGTGCTGACACATCAATTGGTACGTCATCGCATTGCTTCTTATTCACAGCAATCTCAGCGGTATGTGAAGGAACATAATTTCGAAATGATTATTCCCCATACCATTGAGGCCAATCCGGAAGCCAAGAAAAAATTTGCAGCTTTATGTCAAGAAATTCAAGATTTATATAATGAATTTACCGAGGAAGGTATTCCTGCAGAGGATGCCAGGTATATTTTGCCCAATGCGGCAGAAACTAAAATTGTGGTAACAATGAATGCCAGAAGCTTACTGCACTTTTTTGAACTGCGCTGCTGCAACAGAGCACAATGGGAAATAAGGGAATTAGCAAATAAAATGCTGGAAGAAGTAAGAACAGTAGCACCTATCCTTTTTGCCAAGGCGGGTCCTACCTGTGTTACACAACTAGCCTGTCACGAGGGTAAAATGTCCTGCGGACGATTAGCTAAAATTTTAGCAGAGAAGGCACAACAAGAAAAGAAATAATAGGAGAAGAACAAGATGGGATATGCTTCCATAGATGAAATAGCTGCAGCGGCCAAAGAATGGGATTTTATTAAGAATTTGCCTGCTCAGATTGGTGATTTCAAAAAAACAGAGCCTGGCACAATCGAGGGCAAGATATTGACAATCTGTTCCTACTATGATGCTGAAACTAATGCAGGAGCGGACATTATCTATACATCCGAAACCTTTGATTATATTTTGGTGCGAAAAATCGGCATGAATATTTATCGGGACATACGGTATATTTACAAAGAAAAGGATGAATTTGCCAAAAAAGTCAAAGAGGCTCTGCCGAAAATTTTGGCAGAAACTACTGATCCAACCAAGGTTAATTTAGGGGAAATGGTGGCAGATAAAAAGATACTGACATGGGAATACGGAAATAACTTGCCGGAAAAAATCGGTAAGTTTACCTTATATATCAAACCTGCCCATGCTATTGACTATCTTAACGGTTCAATTATTATGCTGGATTATTCGGATTTTGCACATCAGGACCAATTTGTTATTTATTACAATCGGTTCAGAGAGGAATTTTTCGGTGAAGTGAAAATCGGCAGTGTTTTTCACGCAACTAAGGCCTACGACAGCAAAACTTTAGCTGCTCTGGAGAAAAAACTGAAGACTAAATTAACAGCAACACTGGAAAAAATTAGCAAGGCGGATCATAGCATTTAAGTTAAAAAGCAAAAAAAAAATTACTTGCTTGACATAAAATGTAATTTACCATATAATATCTAAGTCGACACTTTGTGTGTTGGTAATGGCCCAGTAGTTCAGTTGGTTTAGAATGCCGCCCTGTCACGGCGGAGATCGTCGGTTCAAGTCCGTCCTGGGTCGCCATAATGCCTCGGTAGCTCAGTTGGTAGAGCAAGGGACTGAAAATCCCTGTGTCAGCAGTTCGATTCTGCTCTGAGGCACCATGTTTTGCGGAAATAGCTCAGTGGTAGAGCACAACCTTGCCAAGGTTGGGGTCGCGAGTTCGAGTCTCGTTTTCCGCTCCATTTTTTAATATGTCTGGCGACATAGCCAAGCGGTAAGGCAGAGGTCTGCAAAACCTTTATCCCCAGTTCGATTCTGGGTGTCGCCTCCATCTTATATGCCGGGGTGGCGGAACTGGCAGACGCAAGGGACTTAAAATCCCTCGGAGAGAAATCCCCGTACCGGTTCGATTCCGGTCCTCGGCACCAATTTTATATTACATTAGAGCGTCCCGGCTTGGGGACGCTCTTTTATTAAACAGGAGGAGATGAAATAATGACTAATGGCTTTACTCAATTGAAGGTTTGTGATAGAACAGTAGAACTATTGCATGAAACAGGCAAAGATAAACCTACCCAGGTACAGGAAAGGGCTATTCCCGCACTTTTAGGAGGCAGGGATGTGATTGCCAGGGCACAGACCGGGGTTGGCAAGACCTTGGCCTTTGTGATTCCCCTTATGGAAAAAATTGACGTTAATAAGAAATATGTTCAGGCCCTAATCTTATCTCCCACAAGGGAATTAGCTCAGCAGACAGCAGGAGAAATCAAAAAACTGGTTGGCGATTCCGGCATTAATGCTTTAGCTGTAACCGGCGGCAGAGATTTTGAAGAACAGAAAAAGAAACTGGCGGGGAAAGCACATATTTTGATTGGTACTCCGGGCAGACTTTTGGACCATATTCGCAAGGGCAATACTAATCTGGGCGGCGTAACTTATCTTGTCCTGGATGAGGTTGACGAAATGCTGAAATATGGTTTCGGACAGGATATTGAAGCTTTACTTGCCATGATGCCGCAAAAGCATCAGACCATGCTATGCTCTGCCACAGTAAATGAAGAAGTGCAAAAACTAGGTAAGGCTATTACAACCAATGGTTTGCTTATTGATATTAATCCGGAACGAGTTACCGCTGACAAAATCCAGCAGATTTGCATTAAAGTTAATCAAGAACACAAACCGGAAGCTTTATTGGAGCTTATAGAGCGCTATAATCCTTTTTTAATGCTGGTTTTTTGCGACAGTAAGGAAAGAGCCATAGAACTTAATGACTACCTTTATAGCAAAGGATGCAACGTTGACGTGCTTCATGGAGATATGTCTCAGGTGAAACGGCGCAATGTTATGAAAAATTTCCGTACTGCTAAACTCCAGATTTTAGTGGCCAGTGATATTGCGGCTCGTGGTTTGGACGTGGAGGGTATTACTCATGTGGTAAATTATGATATTCCTCATGATCCTGACTGGTATGTCCATAGAGTGGGTAGAACGGCCAGAGCCGGCAGAGACGGTATTGCGGTTACTTTCTATACAGTCGAAGACGGTAAATGGCTGCTTAACATTGAAAAAAAATTGGGCATTAGTATGGAACGGCAGAACTTAGAAGGCAAAACCGTAACCAGAACCAGAAAACCTGTCACCAAAAAGAAGGCTATTCCCAAACGGGGGAAAAGTGCTGTAGGACCTAATAAACGTGGTACTAAATATGCAGAAGCTTCCAGAAAACGTGATAAGCTAAAAACTAAAGAGTCCAAGCAGGATAAGAAGTTCCCGGGAGAAGACAGAGCAGCCAGGTCTAGTAGCAGAACATTCAGAGAAGAAGGCAGGACCTCTAAGACCGGTGGCAGAACAGCTAGGACCGGGGAGAGAAAATTTAAGACAGAAGACAGAAAAACCGGAATGGGTGGCAGAACGTTTAAAGCGAAAGGTAAAACTTCCAGAACCGGTGGCAGATATTCTAAAGCAACTAAGAGTAAAAACAAATAATTTCAATATAGAATGTTTGTGATATAATAAATTAAGTAATAAATATAGGAAGGCGTGAAATAGATGGAAGAAGTCAGGGTGAGATTTGCACCAAGTCCTACCGGATATTTGCATATTGGCGGTGCCAGAACGGCATTGTTTAATTGGCTGTTTGCCAAAAGCCATAAAGGAAAAATGGTTTTACGTATTGAAGATACTGATCAAGAAAGATTAAAAGAAGATTCTGTGAGCCAAATCCTGACTAGCTTAAAATGGCTGGGCCTTAACTGGGACGAAGGACCGGAAGTAGGCGGAGACAAGGGCCCCTATTATCAATCACAGCGTTTTGACTTATATAAAAAGTATTGCCAACAGCTTTTAGACGAGGGTAAGGCTTACTATTGTTTTTGTACTACTGAGGATTTGGAAGCCCAAAGAGAAAAACAAAGAGAACTGAAACAACCTTTCCGCTATGCCAGAACATGCCGGGATATTCCTGTGGAAGAAGCCAAGAAACGTGCTGCTGCAGGGGAAAAATATTCTGTGCGGATTAAGATTCCTTTGGAAGGTACTATTACTGTTCATGATTTAATTCATGGTGACGTAGATTTCAACATGGATCAGTTTGATGATTTTGTTATTATGAAAAGCAATGGAATTCCCACTTATAATTTCGCTGTGGTTATTGATGACCATTTTATGGGAATTACCCATGTATTAAGAGCGGAAGAACATTTGTCCAATACTCCTAAACAAATTTTAGCTTATGAAGCATTGGGATATAAAGTGCCTCAATTTGGTCATATGCCTATGATTTTGGCTCCGGATAGAAGCAAGCTTTCTAAACGCCATGGAGCTACTTCAGTAGAAGAATTTAGGGATCAAGGGTATTTGCCGGAAGCCATTATAAACTATCTGACTTTGTTAGGCTGGGCACCGGGCAGTAATGATGAAATCTTTACCTTGGCTGATACTGTAAAGGTCTTTGATTTCAGCAAGATGTCAAAAAAAGCTGCTATTTACGATACCAAAAAGCTTACCTGGCTGAATGGTCAGTATTTATCAACATTGCCTTTGGCTAATATCGTGGCGGCGGCTACACCTTTCTTTAAGGCAGCAGGTCTGGTGGATGATGCTTTTATTAATGACAACAAAGAATTTTTTGCTCATTTGATTGATGTGGTAAGAGTGCGAGTGAAAACTCTGCTGGAATTAGTTGACGCTTCTACATATTTCTTTAAGGATGTTACGGAATATGAAGAAAAAGGTGTGGCTAAACATTTCAAACCTGAAACAATAGGACTGTTGCAAATTTGTTATGACAAGTTAGCTGCTTTACCACAGTTTGATTTAACCACTACTGAACAGGCCTACAATGACATAGCCGCAGAACAGGGCTTATCTCTGGGCAAGGTCATCCATCCAACCAGGCTGGCTTTAACAGGCAGAACTTTCAGCCCCGGCATGTTTGACGTAATGGTACTTTTAGGTAAAGAAAAAACTTTGACTCGTTTGCAAAAAGCTATAGAATTTATAAAAACAAAATAAAATAATATCTTATGAATAGCTAAAGGTACAGACGAGGAATTTATAGTACATCAATAAAACCTTGGTTTTACTAAGGTCAATTTTATAATGAAGGGGAGTAGTTATTGTGAATAAGTCTGTTGCAGAGTTTGTAGGTACAGCAGTTTTGGTGGTTTTTGGCTGTGGTAGCGCTGTTGCGGCTAACACTCTTTTGGCTAACGCAGGGCAGCATATTCAATTGGCTTTTTCTACATTATTGATTGCTTTTGCTTTTGGCCTGTCCATTGTGGCTATGGCATATTCTATCGGGAATATTTCCGGCTGCCATATTAATCCGGCTGTTTCTTTTGGTATGCTGGTAGCAAAGCGTATGACTTTGCATGATTTCGTATGTTATGTAATTGCCCAATTTTTGGGAGCAACAGCAGGTGCTGCTATATTGGTAGTTATGTTTGGCAGCAACGCTGCTTTGGGAACCAATGGTTATGGCTCGGCCAGTGCCTTGGGAATCAGTATGTCAACGGCACTTTTGGTAGAGGTTGTTCTCACCTTTGTTTTTGTTATTGCCATTCTGGGTGTTACTTCTAAGCCGGAATTTTCTTCTGTAGCAGGTTTGGTAATCGGCTTAACATTAACCTTAGTGCACATTCTTGGTATTCCTTTTACCGGAACTTCCGTCAATCCGGCCAGAAGCTTTGGACCGGCAATTTTAAGCGGTGGTCTGGCTTTGCAGCAATTGTGGGTCTTCATTGTAGGACCTTTGATTGGTGCTTTCCTGGCTGCTTTTGTTTACGGTGCATTAACTAACGAGAAAAAATAACAGCAATACTGGGGACGGTCCTGGACCGTCCCTTTCTGTCTATTGGGGAGGAATTATGAGCTGGTATGTATGCCTTGATATAGGCGGAACATCTATAAAACATGGAGTTGCAGATGAAACCGGCAAATTTTCCATTACGGGAAATACTGATAATTGTATAGCTGTAAATGGCATAAATGCTTTTTTGCAGAGTCTTTTGTCTATTGTGAAAGAATATCAAAAGAACTACAATATTCAAGGTGTTGCTTTTTGTACGGCAGGAATGGTTAATACAAAAAACAGTTGTATTATCCGTGCGCCTCTCTATTTTCCGGACTATGCAGGAGTAAATCTTCCTGCTTTTATTCAAGAAAAAATAAATCTGCAAGCTACGATTATTAACGATGTGAATGCTGTTTGTCTGGGAGAATACTGGCAGGGAGCAGGACAGAAGGCAAATTCCTTGTTTTGTATCGCTTTTGGTACAGGGATTGGCGGTGCTCTCATGCTGGAAGGAAAGCTCTGGGAAGGGGCATCTTACTGTGCAGGTGAGGTTGGCCTCATGCAGGCGGGAGAACAGGAAAACTGGGAAGATTTAGCTTCTACGGCAGGGCTTATTCGCGATATGGCTCAGAGTAAAGGTTGTTCTATCAGGGAGTTAAATGGTATAAAAATTTTTACAAAGGCTAAAGAAGGGGATAGTGCCGCAGTTGCAGCTATTGATAAAATGGTTGCCAGATGGGCAGAGGGAATAGCTAATATTTGTTATGTTGTTAATCCACAGGTTATTGTTCTGGGTGGTGGTATTATGGCTCAGGCAGATTATTTGTTGCCTAAATTGCAGAATGCACTCAAAAGTATTTTATTAAAGCATATTTACGATACTACAAATTTAGTTTGTGCTAAGCTGGGAAACAGGGCGGGCATGATTGGAGCTTTGTATTATTTTTTACAAGAGAAGGCTATAAACCCTTGACATAATACGTAAAAATGTTTACAATATATGGGTATCGCTTTGAGGTAAGTCGTTAGCCCCGACTCCCGAAAAAGCTCATCACAGATACAATGTTTAGAAAGTAAAATTATTATAGTTTAATAGGAGGAATAAGGATGAAGACATATATGGCCACACCGTCAACCATCGAACGCAAATGGTATGTTGTTGACGCTGCTGACAAAACTTTAGGCCGTTTGGCCGCAGAAGTTGCTAAAGTTCTCCGTGGTAAGAATAAACCAACATTTACTCCCCACATGGACACAGGTGATCATGTTATTATTATTAATGCTGAGAAGATTAAACTTACCGGCAAAAAATTAGTTCATAAGATTTATTTCCGTCATTCCGGTTATTTGGGTGGGGCAACCTACACCAAGGCAGGGGAATTATTGAAGAAAGACCCTGTAAGAATGGTAGAAATGGCAGTGCGCGGCATGGTGCCTCGTAATCGCCTTGGCAGTCAGATTTTCACAAAACTACACGTTTATGCTGGTCCTGAACATCCTCATGCAGCTCAAAAGCCGGAAGTTCTGACCATAGATATTCGTTAATCAGGAGAGGAGAACGTAAAAGATGGCAAAAGTTACTTATGATGCAACTGGTAGTCGTAAAAGTTCTGTTGCTCGTGTTCGCCTTGTTCCGGGTGACGGCAAGATTACGATTAACGGCGAAGAATTAGCTAAATATTTTGGATTGAAGACTTTGGAATTGATTGTTCGTCAACCATTGGAAGCTACTGAAACTTTAGGTAAATATGATGTTTTGGCAAACGTTGTGGGCGGAGGTATTTCCGGCCAAGCAGGCGCTATTCGTCATGGTATTGCCAGAGCTTTATTGAAAGTTGACTTGGAGTTCCGTCCTGTTTTGAAAAAAGCAGGCTTTTTAACCAGAAACCCTCGCGAGAAAGAGCGTCGTAAATATGGTTTAAAGAAGGCTCGTAAGGCTTCTCAGTATAGCAAGAGATAATAAAAAGGTCCTATTTTGGGCTAAAGAGACTATTCTTCGGAATAGTCTCTTTTTTGTTATAGTTTTTGCTAATGACTACTAAGTATGCTAAAATATAGGCAAAAGGTTCTGAAAGAGGGCGGCAGATTATGAGTGATACGGAAAAAAGAATTACCTTGCAGTCTGGTTTTTATTTTGATTACACCAATATGTTAGGACAAGACCGAATTCAACCTCAGGATTTTGCAGAGGCAAAGAAGCAGCTGGACATGGCAGAAAAGAACATTGCCAAGATGCGTGCCACAGGTATTTCAACGGGACATTTATCCAAGGACGGTACACCGGAACATGTGTATTTTCCAAGACTTCCCTATATAAAAGAAGGAAACCCCAATACTCCGGACTTGATTAAAGAACTAAAGAACTTGGGAGAGACTATTCGTAAGAATAGGGATGTTGTGATTTTTTGTGGTATTGGCGGTTCTTTTTTAGGCGGAAAAGTTTTGTATGACTGCTATACCAATGCCTTTTGGGATAGAAAGCCTGACCAGGAAGGTACCAGAATGTCAGGAATTTATTTCAGCGGGAACAACGTAGATGCAGAGCAGATGGATGCGTTGTGGCATCAATTATTGTATCAGGCTCAGCGTATGAATGTATGCCAACAATACAAACTCAGAGTTACATTAATTCCAATCTCTAAGTCGGGAACTACATTGGAAACTACGGCAGCATTCTTGTATTTCTACCAAAAGTTATCTGAGCAGCCGGATATGTTTGAAGTAGACGCTGCTGTAGTTACCGATAAAGGTAATAAGCAGGGACCATTGAATATGCTGGCACAAAAATATCATTGGCCCATGTTTGATGTAGTAGAAGGAATCGGAGGGCGCTTTAGCGTTCTGTCTACACCGGGCCTGATTGTGGCAGCTGTTTTAGGTATGGATATGGATAAACTGTTATTAGGTGCTGCCGACATGGATGCTGCTTGTGTGGGGGCTGATCCTCAAAAAAATCCGGCTCTGATGAATGCTTTTTTGAAATATGTGGCAGGTGCTAAATATAACCGTAATATTGAAGTCATGATGCCATATGGCATGTGTCTGAAATCTTTGTCTGAATGGTATGTACAGCTTTTAGCTGAATCTTTGGGCAAGAAAAAGAACAGAGCAGGCCAGGACGTGTTCTACGGCAGAACACCGGTACCGGCTATCGGCACAACTGATATGCATTCTCAGACTCAGCTTCACCAAGAAGGACGCAAAGACAAAGTTATTCAATTCTTGACTGTAGGGGACAGAAGAAACAAAATAATTTTAGGAAAACCATTCCCGGACATTCCGGCCTATGCTAAATATGCAGGACTGGATGTAGACAAAGCCCTATCTATTGCTCAAGAAGCTAATGAAGAAGCTTTAACAAGCGACAACAGGTTTAACGCTAAGTATTATTTGCCAAAACTGGATGAATATTTCTTAGGACAGATTTTCTTCTTCCTAATGTTAAGCATCGCCTATGAAGGGGAATTAGCTCAGGTAGATGCCTACGACCAACCCGGGGTAGAAATCTACAAACGTATTATGAAGAGTCACTTATAAGCAAAAAAAGACGTTCTGATGAACGTCTTTTTTTATTACTTTTCCTTTACTCCTAAAGGCTCAGCCTGGGCAGCGGTAACCTCGTCTTTACGCAGATAGCCTACGTCGCCCATAGCCTTCAGTACTAGATTACGTCTCTTTAGACAGCCTTCCGGATTTTCCAGAGGATTTAAAGCACTGGGAGCATTGGGAAGACCTGCTATGACAGCACATTCGCTGAGAGACAGCTGAAAAGGTTCCAGTCCAAAGAAAGTCTTAGCTGCTTGCTTAATGCCGGTAGCACCACCTCCGAAATAGGTAGTATTAAAATACATTTCCAAAATTTCTTCTTTGCTATAGCGGCTTTCTACTAAAAAGGCAAAACTGGCTTCCTGAACTTTTCTGCCTATAGTTTGCTCATCAGACAGCAGATTGTTTTTTACTAACTGCTGGGTAAGCGTGCTACCCCCCTGGACAATACCTCCCTCCTGAATATTGACCAGAGTAGCACGTAAAATACCGTCCGCATCAATACCATGGTGCTCATAAAAACGTTTATCTTCAATGGAAACCAAAGCATGCTGAAGATTTTTAGGGGTTTTTTCCAAAGAAACCCAGTCTTTAAGACCTATTTTTTCTTGGCAAAAATTTTTTAAATAGTAAGCATGATAAAATCTGCTAACAGGTTGAGGCCACTGGTTAACAGTTGGTATTATATTACCGGTGTCTATGCCATGAGTAGGTGCTTTTTCAGTGGCTTGAGAATTGTTTGACGTGGAAGGAGCAGAATGTTTGACAGGTCTGGTAGCTTTATAGCATAAAAATGCGGATAAAACGAATAATATTGCAATAAGTTTCTTCATAGATTCCTCCTAACCATACTACTAGTTCATTTTACTATCTATTAAGGGAAAAAGCCACAGTTAAGAGCTGATTTCTTGAAAAAACCGGAGAATATCATTTAAAAGGCAAAGAAACACTAAAAGGCAGAAGCTTTTGACTTAAAAACCCTAACTTTTTTTCCTAAAAAACTTTTGCTAAATAGAAGTATCCGTAGTAAAATACTTCTTATACAATGAAGTATAGATTTATAAAAAAAAAATAAAAAAAGGCTTGCATTATTATGCAACATAGATGTATAATGTTGCAATATAAAAGGAGGAAACGTAATGGACGTTAAAGAGAATCAAATGAATATCTTGGTGGAGGCTTTGCCTTATCTTAGAGATTTCAAAGGAAAAACAGTGGTTGTAAAGTATGGTGGTAATGCCATGCTCAATGATGAAATTAAAACTAAAGTTTTACAAGATATTGTCTTTCTACAATGTGCCGGAATGCACCCTGTAGTCGTCCATGGTGGTGGCCCGGAAATTACCGAGATGCTGAAAAAAGCCGGTAAAAAATCCGAATTTATCAGTGGCCTGAGAGTTACTGATGCCGAGACTGTAAGCATTGCAGAAATGGCCCTGGTAGGAAAAGTCAATACTGACCTGGTTGCCAGATTGAACGTTCTGGGCGGCAAAGCTATCGGTTTAAATGGTAAAGATGCCAATCTGATTGAAGCAAAAAAACATTTGGCTGATGTATATGAAAATGGGGAAGTAAACCTGGTTGATATTGGTTATGTTGGCAATGTAGAACACGTTAACACAGATTTAATCAATCTTTTACTGAAAAATGGCTATATTCCTGTTATTGCTCCTATCGGTGTAGGTTCTGAAGGTGAAACCTACAATATAAATGCCGATAGCGTAGCCGGTGAAGTAGCCGGAGCGCTGAAAGCTGAAAAACTTTTGGTTTTGACCGATGTAAAAGGTATTTACGAAGATTACAGAGATGAAAATTCTTTCATTTCTACACTTACTTTTGAAAAAGCTCAGGAACTGATTGTCCGAGGAAGTATAGACGGAGGCATGATTCCTAAAGTAAAAGCCTGCATTGTTGCTTTATCCGGCGGCGCAGAGAAAACACATATTATCGATGGCCGTAAAGAGCATACTATCCTGGAGGAAATTTTCTCCGACAAAGGTGTAGGCACGGAAGTTGTTAAAGAATAAAAAGATTATGAGGGGGACAGAAAATGAATACTACTGAGATAATGGACATGACTGAGAAATATTATTTGCCGGTATTTATTAGAAATAAAATTGCCTTGGATCATGGCGTAGGGACTAAATTATACGATGCAGATGGCAAGGAATATACTGATTTCTTTGCAGGGATTGCTGTTAATGCTTTGGGTTATGCTTATCCTGCTGTGGTAAAAGCTATTTGCGAACAAGCAGGAAAACTGATTCATTGTTCCAATTTATATTACACAGAGATTCAGGCTAAATGCGTAGCTAAAATCAGTGAAGTAAGTACTTTTGACAAAGTGTTCCTTTGCAATAGTGGTGCAGAAGCAAACGAAGGTGCTATTAAATTAGCATTGAAATACGGCACAGGTAAAAATCCTAAGAAGTTTAAATTCGTTACGGCCTTGGAATCTTTCCATGGCAGGACAATGGAAACTTTAACTGCTACCGGCCAAGAACATTATCATGAAGGGTTAGGACCTCTACCTGTAGGTTTTTCCTATGTCCCTTATGGTGATATGGACGCTTTGGAAAAAGCTATGGATGACGAAGTCTGCGGCCTATTGTTAGAACCCATTCAAGGTGAAGGGGGCGTACATGTACCTCCTGACGGGTATCTGGCTAAGGCCAAAGAGTTATGCGAAAAACATGATGCCCTTCTGATTATGGATGAAGTTCAGACCGGTGTTTGCCGCAGCGGCAAATGGTTTGCCTGGATGTTATCCGGAGTAAAACCCGATATTATGACTATGGCTAAAGCCATTGGCGGCGGAATTCCCATGGGTGCTTTTGCTGTAGATGATAAACTGGCTCATGTATTTAAACCCGGTGACCATGGCACCACCTTCGGTGGCAATGTTTTAGCCTGCGCTGCATCTTATGCAACCTTATGTGCTTTACAAGACAATAACATATTAGATGCTGTTGTTAAGCAAGGCACGTACTTCAAAACAAAGATGCAGGAACTTCAGGCTAAGTATCCTGATAAAATCACCGATGTGAGAGGTTCAGGCCTGATTCTTGGCATGGAACTGGCTAAACCCGGTGCTCCTGTAGTGGATAAATGTCTGGCCAAAGGTTTCATTATCAATTGCACAGTAGGAAATGTCCTGCGTTTCGTTCCTCCTCTTATTATCAGCAAAGCGGAAATCGATGGTTTAATTGCTGCCTTGGGAGAAATCTTCCAGGAATTCTAAAAGGGATGAGGTTAAAAAATGGGATTAAAAAATAAAGACTTAATTTCTATCCATGATTTGTCCGTGGGTGAAGTTGCGACTATATTAGATGTATCTAAAAAAATAAAGCGTAAACAAAAGGCGGGAGAACCCCATGAATATTTAAAGGGTAAAACCTTAGCTATGATTTTTTCCAAGGCTTCTACCCGTACGAGAGTATCTTTTGAAACAGGGTTTCATCAATTAGGGGGACATCCTATTTATATGAGTGAAGCTACTTCTCAGATTGGCAGAGGGGAACCGGTTAAAGACACGGCCAGAGTTTTGTCCAGATTTGTAGACGGAATTATGATCAGGACTTTCTCCCATGAAGCAGTTAAAGAATTAGCCAAGTATGCTTCTGTTCCTGTTATTAACGGGTTAACGGATTTGCTCCATCCCTGCCAGGCCTTAACAGATATATTCACGGTCCTGGAATATAAAGAAGTCCTGAAAGGCAGGAAACTTGTTTACGTAGGTGATGGGAATAATATGGCTCATTCTTTGATGTTTGCCTGCGCCAAGGTTGGCATGAACATGGTTTGTGCCAGTCCTAAAGGTTATCAGCCTAATCCCCAGATTCTTCAACAGGCACAAGAAGATGCTAAGGCTACCGGTGCTACTATTACTGTAGAAGAGGATATGTTTGATGCAGCTAAGGGAGCTGATGTTCTCTATACTGATGTTTGGGCTTCCATGGGGGAGGAAGCAGAGCGTGAAGTGCGTATGAAAGCTCTTCATGATTATCAGATTAATGCAGAACTTTTAGCTACGGCAAGACCTGATGCAATGGTGCTTCATTGCCTGCCGGCTCACCGTGGTGAAGAAATTACCGAGGAAGTAATTGAAGGAAAACATTCTGCCGTTTTTGATGAGGCAGAAAACAGACTTCATGTGCAAAAAGCCATTATGGCTTTGCTCATGAGCGACGAAGTACTATAATAATTAATAAGTGAAATGAAGATTTCTTCATTTGCTAAATACACAGAATAACACGGGAGGCTTTTAAATGAAAAAGAAAGAAGACATTAAGAAAGTTGTACTGGCATATTCAGGAGGATTAGATACTTCTATTATTATCCCCTGGTTAAAAGAAAATTATAATAATTGCGAAGTTATTGCTGCCTGCGCTGACGTAGGCCAAGGTGATGAACTGGATCCTGTTCACGATAAGGCCATTAAATCCGGTGCCAGCAAATGCTACATTATGGATTTGACCGAAGAATTTATTAAAGACTATGTTTGGCCTACTGTTAAAGCAGGCGCTGTTTATGAAAAGAAATATTTACTGGGTACTTCTTTTGCCCGTCCTGTTATTGCTAAGCATCTTGTAGAGATTGCTAAAAAAGAAGGGGCAGATGCTATTTGCCATGGTGCAACCGGTAAAGGAAATGACCAAGTTCGTTTTGAACTGGGCATCAAAGCTTTGGCTCCGGAAATTCAAATCATCGCTCCCTGGCGTGAATGGAATTTGAAATCCCGTGACGAAGAAATTGATTACGCAGCAGCTCATGGTATTCCTGTGCCTGTAACCAAGAAAAAGGATTACAGTATGGACCGTAATCTTTGGCATTTATCCCATGAAGGCAGCGATTTGGAAGATCCTTGGAATGAACCAAAATCCGAGATTTTCACCGTTACCAATATTCCGGAAAATGCTCCTGATAAAGATGAATATGTAGAAATCGAATTTAAGGAAGGTGTTCCTGTAGCTGTTAACGGCAAGGAATATTCTCCTGCAGGCATTGTTAAAGAATTGAATGCTATTGGCAAACGCAATGGTATCGGTATTGCCGATATGGTTGAAAACCGTTTGGTAGGCATGAAAGACCGGGGCGTTTATGAAAATCCCGGCGGAGCTATTATTTATTATGCTCATAATGAATTGGAAAATATCTGCTTAGACAGAGCTACTTATAATTACAAGGAACTTATTTCTGTAAGATATGCTGAACTGGTTTATGATGGCATGTGGTTCTCTCCTTTGAGAGAAGCTTTGCAGGCTTTTGTTGACGAAACCCAAAAAACCGTAACCGGTACTGTTCGTGTGAAGTTATACAAGGGTAATATGATTACTGCCGGTTCTAAGAGCCCATATTCCTTATATAGCCAAGAATATGTAACATTCGGTGCTGATGATGTTTATGATCAAACAGATGCTAAGGGCTTTATTACTTTGTTCGGACTGCCTCTGGCTGTTCGTGCTTTAATGAAACAAGGAAAATTGAAATAATGGCAAAACTCTGGGGTGGCAGATTCAGCAAGGATACCAATGCCTTGGTGGATGCTTTTAATGCATCAATTGAATATGATAAGCGCTTGTATCATGAAGATATCAGGGGCAGTATTGCTCATGCGCATATGCTGGCTAAAACAGGTATTATTTCTCAGCAGGACGGTGACGCAATCGTCAAAGGCCTGGAAAAAATATTAGCTGATATTAAAGCCGGTAAATTTAAGTTTGATGTGGGTTTGGAAGATATTCACATGAATGTGGAAGCCAGACTCACGGAAGCTATCGGCAAACCGGGGGAAAGACTTCATACCGCCCGCAGCCGTAATGATCAAGTTGCTCTTGATATGCATATGTATATGAAGAAAACTGTGACAGAGGTTATGGAACTCTTGATTGCTTTTGAAGAGGCTCTTTTAACTTTAGCCAAAAAGCATCAAAAAACCTTGATGCCCGGTTATACTCATCTGCAAAGAGCTCAGCCCATTACTTTTGCTCATCATCTGCTGGCTTATTTCAATATGCTGACCAGAGATTTTAAGCGGCTGGAAGGTGTCTGGGAAGGTGCTGACATTATGCCTTTGGGGGCAGGTGCCATTGCCGGGACTACTTTACCTATCGATAGATTTCAAGTTGCCAAAGAACTTAACTTTAGTCAGGTTTATGGCAACAGCATGGATGCTGTCAGTGACCGTGACTATGTGCTGGACTTTTTGTCTGCAGGGTCACTTTTGATGATGCATATGTCCAGGCTAAGTGAGGAATTGTGTCTGTGGTCTTCTACGGAATTTGGCTTTATTGAGCTGGACGATGGTTTTGCTACCGGTTCATCCATGATGCCGCAGAAGAAAAATCCGGATATTTCCGAACTGGTTCGAGGAAAAACAGGTAGAGTCTACGGACATTTGATGGCACTCATGACGACCTTAAAGGGGTTGCCGCTGGCTTATAACAAAGACCTGCAAGAAGATAAAGAAGGGTTCTTTGATGCGGTTGATACGGTTAAATTCTCCTTAACAGTATACAGAGATATGCTTTTGACCATGCGAGTCAATAAGGAGAAAATGGCCGCAGCCGTACACAAGGACTTTTCCAATGCCACAGATTTGGCTGATTATCTTGTTAAGAAGGGTTTTCCTTTCCGAGAGGCTCATTCTGTGGTTGGCAAGTGTGTGGCGTACGCTATAGAGCAGGGCAAGTTCCTGCCGGAAATTTCTTTGGCTGAATACAAGAAGTTTTCACCTTTGTTCGAGGCAGATTTACTGGAGGCCTTGAAACCGGAAAACTGTGTAGCTGCCAGGACTTCCTACGGAGGACCTGCTTACAGCCAAACTGCCAAGCAATTGGTTCTGGACAAGAAAATTGTTTCTGACCAGAAAAAGGTACTAAAGAAAAAACTTAAGAAGCTATAACAAAAGAAGCTATAACACAATGATAAATACTCATTATGTTATAGCTCTTTTCGTGTCCGCCGTAGACTAGATCTTCAACTATGGTTATATTCGTATCTAAGCTTACACATTTCTGGCGGCTAATTTTTCTACCGGTTCAGTGGTAGGACGGAAGTTTGTATTGAAGTCGGTGTTTAAAAATTCCAGTGCGTAGCCTAGGGCCATGGTTATGCCGGCTTTCAGACCTGATTCGTCTACATCAAATTCCGGAGTGTGGTGAGGTGCGCCGCAGCCGGTAGCCTCATTGGCAATGCCTGTAAAAGTATGAACTCCCGGAAATAATTGCATGTAGCAGGAGAAAGTTTCCGAAGCCATCCAAGGGTCAACTTTGTAATTGGCATCAGGACCTAAATATTTAGTCACAGCTTTTTCGCAGAGGGACTCACAAACCGGGTCACAGGTTGTAGGATAGAGAGGGTCAGGCATATAGGGAATTTCATATTGGCAATTATAAAGAGCCCCATTCTTTTCTAGAGATTTTAATAAAAAGTTTTGGAAAAGACTGCCGGCTTTTTCCATATTGAAAAAGCGGCAGGAACCGCCGAAGGTTAAATTCCCTTCGATTATATTATAGGTGTGGCCACCTTCTAACTGACCGATAGAATAAGTGAGCCATTCTCTGGGGTCAACCTGTAGGCGAAAAGCTTTAAGGTCCTCGTAAATAGCCACAAAACAGTCAATGGGATTAATGGCTAGGTCGGGACGAGCTCCATGACCGAATTTACCAAGAAGTTTGATGGTGAAACCGAACCCGCCGGCCATAGTTGCACCGGGCATGACCATAACTTTGCCTGCAGGAATGTCCCACCGTACGTGGGTGGAATAACAACCATCAATATGGAGGTGGGATTTATTTACTAAATAGGGAAGTAAATAACGTATGTTGCCACCGGTTTCTTCTCCCCGTTCAAAGCAAAATACCACAGAACCCTGCCAGGCGTCTTTGTTTGCTGCTAAAATCTTAGCAGCAGTAAGTGACATAGCCATATGACAATCATGACCGCAGCCATGTGACAGACCTTTTATGGGAGAACAGCAAATTTTCTTCTGCTTAAGATTGTTGGGATTTTCCTCAATGGGTAAAGCATCGATATCAGAACGAATCAGCAAAGTTTTACCTTTTTTGCCGCTGTCTAAAACCCCTAATACACCGCCATTTTCCACAACAATACTTTTGATGCCCAGCTTTTGCAAATAAGCATCAATATATGCTACAGTTTTTAATTCTTTACCGCTCATTTCAGGATGAGTATGGAAATAACGGCGCAAGACTACTGCCTCTTGAAAATTGGCTTCCACCAGTTTGTTTATATCCATGGGTTTACCCTCCAAATTAGTTAGGATTATGAAGTAAATTTTATCACATCAGGTGAGGTTGTCAATACTAAGCCATGATAAGAGAAAATGATTTTTTTGTGACCATTGCCAAAAGATTTTGTTATATGCGTGACAAAGTGCTACAATATTTTGTATAATCATATTTAGAGATAAATTCACAGAGGAGGTGGCTTTGGTGGCAGGACAGATACAAGGTGTCTTACATACAATTACTTTTTTAGACATATTAGATATTTTTCTGGTTGCTTTTTTTCTGAACAAATTGTACCAAATGCTGAAGGATACCAGAGCGGCATCCTTATTTAAAGGTTTACTGGTCTTGTTGGCAGTTATGTTAGTCAGCAAATGGCTGAATTTATACGTTATTAATTGGCTGCTGGAAAAATTTATGACTGTGGTAATGTTCGCCTTGCCCGTAGTGTTTCAGCCGGAATTACGCCGTGCCCTGGAACAAATCGGCCGTGGTAAACTGTTTCGGAAAAGTACCCTTTTAAATGAATTTCAGGTAGAAAATATGTTGGATGCAGTAGCTGCCACAGCTGACAGCCTCAGCAGACACAGGATTGGTGCTTTAATTGTTTTTGAAAGAGAAACAGGACTGGGAGATTATATAGAAACCGGTATTCAAATAGATGGATTAATCAGCGCAGAATTATTTGAAAATATTTTCATCCCCAATACGCCCCTTCATGACGGGGCAGTTATTGTTCGTGGTAATAGAATCGTAGCAGCAAGCTGTCTGCTGCCTTTAACTGAGGCCAGAAATCTCAGCCAGGAACTTGGTACCAGGCACAGAGCAGCAATCGGACTTTCCGAACAGACTGATGCTTTAGTACTGGTAGTCAGTGAAGAAACCGGTACAATTTCTTTGGCAAGAGGCGGAGGACTCCAGCGGTATCTGACGAATAAAGATGTCAAAGCATTGTTAAGACCTGTTATGAAGCAGCCAATGCTGAATTGGAAAGATTCTATTATGTTGAAATTTAAAGGGTTCACTTCTCAACACAGTGAAGAGAAGGAGGACACCAATGCTGCCAAAAAATAGTTTGCATGGGAATGTTTGGTTTATTAGGATCATGTCCGTAATCGTAGCTTGCGTGCTTTGGGTTTACGTAATGAATGAGCAAAATCCTTTTATAACAAGAACTTTTTCTGTTCCTGTAAGTACCAGTAATTTATCGTCTAACATGGTAGTAAATTACTTGCCGGAAAATGTTAAGGTAAAAGTCAGCGGTCCTAGATCACAGCTTTCTGCTCTGACCGATGATTCTGTTCAGGCTTATGTTGATTTTACTGATGCCAAAGCAGGCAAAGGATTATATATTGTTCAGGCCAGAAGCACTTTTGGGGAAATAGTTGAAATTATGCCCGAAAGAATTGAACTGGAAGTTGATGCAGTAAAAGAAAAGAAAGTAGAAATTGAACCTAGAATAGTAGGGGTGCCTAACAGTGGCATTACCGTGGGAAAAATGGAATTAGATCCTGCCACGGTTACTTTAAAAGGGGCCGGTGCCAGGGTAGACGCAGTAAGCAAAGTAGTTGTCCTGGTTGATATCAGCAATAAAGAGAAAAGCTTTGAAGACGAGGCTACTGTAGTTGCCTTAAACAAAGACGGCAGGGAAATGTATGATGTTCATATTCAACCCGGTAAAGTAAAAGTTTCTGTAGTTGTGGTTAAACAGCTGGGTACCAATACTGTTCCTATTAAGGCTGATTTATCAGGCAGTCTGCCTGCAGGTTTTCAGGTGGCCAGTATTAAAATAACTCCGGACAAAGTTAAACTAACAGCTGAACCGAGGCTTTTGGGCAACATTCAGTTCATCAAGATGGCTCCGGTAGTACTGGATAAGATTACGGGAGACGTGGAATTAAAGATGCCGTTGAAGATTCCGGATAATGTTTTAGCTGATACTCATAATGCAATTGTGGAAATAAAAATAAAAAAAGTGGAGTAAGTTATGTTATTACGCGTAAATAATTTACGGGTTGGTCTGGATAACAACCGACCTTTAGCCGAAGTGGCAACCAGCAAACTGCACTTAGGCAAGGGCAATATTAAAAACATAAAAATTTTACGGCGTGCTATTGATGCACGCCGTAAAAATAATGTCTGTCTGGTTTACCATGTGCTTTTAGATGTAAATATTTCTGCAGCCAAAGAAGAACATTTACTGCAAGACAGCAATGTAGCACTCTGGCAGGAAAAATCACTGCCGCCGGTAGAGTACGGTAAAGAGTCTATGACAGGTCGGCCTGTAATTATCGGTTCCGGTCCTGCCGGTCTTATGACGGCACTGGAACTGGCTAAAAACGGCTATTGCCCCCTGGTCCTGGAAAGAGGCAGAGCTTTGACCCAAAGAGTGAAAGATGTTGAACATTTTTGGCAGACAGGGGAGTTTAACCCTGCCAGCAATGTTCAGTTCGGAGCTGGAGGAGCCGGAACTTTTTCCGACGGCAAATTAACCACCAGAGTTAATGATCCGGTTCTCAGCAGTATCCTTAAAGCTTTTGTCAAAGCCGGAGCTCCCGAAGACATTCTCTACGAACAAAAACCTCATGTGGGAACCGATAAACTCAGAGCCATGGTTACCGGTCTCATCAAGGAAATAATCGCCTTAGGGGGAGAATTTCGCTACGAGACCCAGGCTGTGGATTTTGCTGCTGCGGACAAAGGTATCACTGCTGTAGTACTGGATTCGGGAGAAAAAATAGATTCTAATGCAGTAGTTTTGGCTTGCGGACACAGCGCTAGAGATACATATGAAGCTCTGGTCAAAAAACAGGTGGCTGTAGAAGCTAAAGATTTTGCTATAGGAGTACGTATAGAACACGAGCAGGCACTGATTAATAGGGCTCAGTATGGAGCCTATGCAGACAATCCTAAGCTGGGCGCTGCTGATTATGCTTTGATTTTTCACGAGAAAACAAAGGGACGTACAGCCTATTCTTTCTGTATGTGTCCCGGCGGTAAGATCGTGGCATCTGCTTCAGAAGCAGGCGGCGTCGTAACAAACGGCATGAGTTTGTTTAAAAGAGATTCAGGTTTGGCCAACAGTGCTTTAGTGGTGAACGTAGGCAGAGGAGATTTTGGTACAAATCCTTTGGCCGGCATGGAGTTTCAGCGTCAATATGAACGATTAGCCTATAAAGCCGGTGGCTGTGATTACAAAGCTCCTGCCCAAAATACCCTTAGCTTTTTGGCAAATAGTGAACCGAGTTTGGCTGTGGGTTTTCAGCCTTCATATAGGCCGGGACTGGTGGCAGCAAGGCTGGATGATGTTTTGCCGGCTTTTGTGACGGCGACTCTCAGAGCCGGTCTTAAAAATTTCGATAATCGTTTACCGGGGTTTGCCAAAGAAGGTCTGATGGTAGGAGTGGAAACGAGAACTTCCGCACCATTAAGAATTCTACGAGGACAAGACGGACAATCTATCAGCCACAAGGGACTTTATCCTACCGGCGAAGGAGCCGGTTACGCAGGAGGCATAATGAGTGCCGCCTTAGATGGCTATCATCAAGCAATGCACATTATGGAGCGTTTTGCTCCGTTGAAATAACATTAAGCAAAGTAAAAAAGATAAGGAGGTTTAAATGTGGAAAAACCTATTTTAGTCATTGGACACAGAAATCCTGATACGGATTCGATTTGTTCGGCACTTGGCTATGCCTATTTGAAACAACAGCTAGGTGTGAATGCTATTGCAGCCAGAGCCGGTTCCCTTAATCCGGAGTCAAAATATGTTTTGAATTATTTCAAAGTTAAACCGCCTGTTCTGGTGGATGACGTTTATCCCAGGATTGGTGACAGTAAGTTTATAGATGTGCCTACGGTTTTGCCGAAAGTCAATATTCATAATGTAGGTGAGCTGTTTATCAAATACAGGTTAAAGGCTATTCCCGTTGTAGAAGAAAATGGGGATTTGGCAGGACTGGTTACGGTTAATGACTTTGCTGAGCGGTATTTTGAAGAATTTACCATAGATAAAAACGATACAAAGAAAATTGACTATGCCAGTATGCTTCAGGTATTAAATGGCAAGCTGTGGACAGGCAGTACAGCACAGGATTTTCAGGGTATGATTTATATTGTGGCCTGTACCCCGGAAAAAATGAATCACGTGCAGCAGGGAGATTTAGTGGTTACTGCTGACAGGGAAGATGCCCAGGCAGAAGCCCTGAATAAAGGTGTAGCCTGTCTGGTCCTTAGTCGCGGTTTTGAACCAAGCAAAAAAATCATGGAGTTAGGGAAAAAACGGGGAACTATTATTATTACAACACCTTACGATACTTATTCTACAGCCAGATTAATTTTGCAAAGTGTGCAAATACGCTATATTATGAGTAAAAATTGTACCAGGTTTAAAACCGGGGACTATGTTTCTGATGTGAAAGAAACTATGGAAAAAAGCAGGGAAAGCGTGTTCCCTGTTCTCAGACACGGCAAATACGTTGGTGCTGTAGATAAAACCAGTATGTTGAAACCGGTTAAACAGGAACTGATTTTAGTCGATCATAATGAGCAAAGCCAGGCAGTAGAAGGCATCGAAGATACTCATGTGCTGGAAATAATCGACCATCATAGATTAGGGGGACTCACTACTGCAGCACCTGTATTTATCAGGCAGGATCCTGTTGGTTGTACCGCTACCATTGTGGCAAAACTAGCTGATCACCGCAAAGTTAAATTAACGCCTGCTATAGCAGGATTGCTTTTAAGTGCGATTATTTCTGATACTTTGTATTTCAAATCTCCTACTTCTACGGATGAAGATAAAGAAATTGCCGCAGAACTTGCTGGTACGGCAGGTATTAAAGACGTAAAAACCTTTGCATTAAATGTACTGAGGGAAGGCTCAGCTTTGAATAGTCTGCCTCCTAAAGCCATTGTCCATGGTGATGCCAAAGAATTTGACACACCTGCCGGAAAAGTAACCATTGCTCAGGTTACGGTTATGGACGGACCGGGGGCTAAACCTAAATGGCCAGGTCTTAAAGCAGCTCTGCAGGAAATGGTGGACAGGAAAGAGACAGATACGGCTCTCCTTATGGTTACAGATATTATGGCAGAAAAAACCAACCTCCTGTGGGCCGGGAAAAATAAAGACAAGCTGGACGAAGCTTTTGGTAAGGAAGACAAGGACGGGTCCTATGATTTGCCCGGTGTTCTTTCCAGAAAGAAACAAATTGTGCCGCCTCTGACGGAAGCTTTTAGATAATGAACTTGCTAGTAAAACTTCAAAAGAGTAATATGTGGCCGAGAGAAGACAACACGCTTCTCTCGGCCTTTTACAGCCGCCCAGAAGCGTGTTGTTTTATAATGTTTATTTATCGTTTATATGACATTTTCCAGAAAAGGGACAGCTGCCGCAGCCTCCGCTGCAGTTAGTGCCATTGCCGGGATGGTTCCTGAACATTAGCTTTAAAATCCCAAAAACTACTAAAACAAGAATTGCAAAAATAATAAATGTAGCCATAATACCTCCTAACGGTTACCTATGCAGCAATGCTCCTAACGTTAGTAACCTTAACGTCTTTAGGAATAGATCTAAACAGATAGTGCATCATTACCACAAAAACCACTGCTGCTGCAACAGTTCCCAGGGTAAATACCCCGGTGGTAGCAAACATACCGAATTGATAGATTATCAGAGAAACGGCATAGGCAAAGGAACATTGATAGCCAATGGCAAAAATGGTCCATTTGGTATTATTCATTTCTCTTTTAATTGCGCCCATTGCCGCAAAGCAGGGAGCACATAATAAGTTGAAAATCAAGAAAGAATAGGCGGATAAAACAGAGAACTCTTTAGCAAGGGTACCCCAAATTTCCTGGCCGTCTTCGGCTACTTCACTGAAACCATAGAGAATACCTAAAGTACCAACTACGTTTTCTTTAGCAACCAAACCGGTAAAAGCGGCAACGGTAGCTTTCCAGTTACCCCAGCCTAAGGGAGTGAAAATCCAGGAAACAGCTTTGCCTATATAGGAAAGAAAACCGTCATTTAAATCTTCTACCATGGCAATTCCTCCATCCACATAACCAAAGCTGGAAGTAAACCAAACGAAGATAGTGGACAAAAGAATTACGGTGCCGGCCTTCTTGACGAAGCTGGAACCGCGTTCCCAAACGCTATGCCAAATGTTGCTGAGGGTAGGCATATGGTAAGCGGGAAGCTCCATAACAAAGGGAGCAGGTTCACCCATGAACATAGTAGTTTTCTTTAAGATAATTCCTGAAGTAATAATAGCACTGATTCCCACAAAGTAAGCACTGGGAGCAACCCACCATTCTCCATGAAACAGGGCACCGGCAATCAGTGCTATAATGGGCAACTTGGCGCTGCAGGGAATAAAGGTGGTGGTTATAATAGTCATTTTTCTGTCATGGTCATTTTCGATGGTACGGGAAGCCATGATACCGGGAACGCCGCAGCCTGTACCAATTAACATGGGAATAAATGATTTCCCGGAAAGACCGAACTTACGGAATACTCTATCCAAAATAAAAGCAATCCGGGCCATATAACCGCAGGCCTCCAGAAAGGCTAAAAACGTGAAGAGCACAAACATTTGGGGAACAAAACCCAATACAGCTCCCACACCACTAATTATACCATCAACCAATAGGCCTTTCAACCATTGGGCACAGCCTACACTGTCTAAAAAAACAGCGGCACCCGGGATGATTATTTCTCCAAATAATGTATCATTAGTCCAATCGGTAACGAGGGAGCCAATGGTAGTGACAGAAATATAATAAACTAAAAACATAATAAGGGTAAAAATAGGTAAAGCTAAAAATCTATTAGTTACAACTCGGTCAATCTTATCAGAAAGGGAAAGTTTTCCAAAGTTTTTTCTTTCGTTACATTTATTAATAATAGAAGAAATATAATTATAGCGTTCATTAGTAACTATACTTTCTGCATCGTCATCCATTTCCTTTTCTACTTGGGCAATTGTGTCTTCGATGTTTTTGGCACTGGCCGGTTGTAGATGTAGCTTTTCCATGACTTTGCTGTCTCTTTCAAAAACCTTGATAGCATACCAGCGTTCCTGAGTTTCGGGAAGCAACCCCTTGGTCTGATCTTCAATATGGGCTAAGGCATGCTCCAAACTGCCGCAGAAGGAATGACGGGGCAGGGCAAATTCTTGGTGCTTGGCTATCTTGGCCGCTAAATTTGCTGCTTTGGTAATGCCTTCTCCGGTTTTGGCAGAAATTTCTACTACATGACAGCCTGTTAATTCAGCTAATTTTTCTTTGTGGATAATATCTCCGTTGCTGCGTACTACGTCAACCATATTAATAGCAAGGACAACGGGAATGCCTAATTCTGTAAGCTGGGTGGTTAAATAAAGATTGCGTTCCAAATTAGTACCGTCAATAATATTCAAAATAGCATCAGGACGTTCGTTAACCAGATAATTTCTGGCTACAACTTCTTCCAGAGTGTAAGGAGACAGGGAGTAAATACCGGGTAAGTCCATAATAATTACATCAGCATGGCCTTTCAGTGCGCCTTCTTTCTTTTCCACGGTTACGCCCGGCCAGTTGCCCACAAACTGGTTAGAACCGGTCAAGGCATTGAAAAGAGTTGTTTTCCCTACATTAGGATTGCCTGCCAAGGCAATTTTATATTTCATATTAACTTTCCTCTCTCTATAATTAGTAATGACTAACCTAATAACAAAAAAATAAGTGAATGCAATCAAACAATTTCAATCATATTGGCATCTTCTTTGCGCAAAGATAACTCATAGCCACGGGCGTTAATTTCTATAGGATCGCCTAAAGGGGCTACCTTACGGACGTACAGTTCTGTGCCCTTTGTAATACCCATATCCATAATACGCTTTTTCGTAGCACCTAAGCCATTTAAACGAGCTACTTTGACCTTTTCGCCTACTTTGGCATCCTTCAATGTTTTCATTATAATCATTGCCTCCTAAACAATAATTTTATTAGCCATTTCATGGCTGATGGCCACTCTTGTTTCTCTGATATTGACAATCAGGCCGCTGGCAGTAGTAGAAATAACCATAATAGAACTGCCTATAGTAATGCCGAGATTCTCTAGAAACTGACGTACTTTAGCAGTACCGCCTACGCGCATAATGGTTTGGGGAACGCCTTGTTCTGCTAGAAATAAAGGCATAAAGCCACCTCACTTTCTGTAAGTTAGATAACGCTAACTTTCATTTAGCAATGATAGCACGTACTAAGAAAAGTGTCAAGAAAAAACGCTGACGAAAAATTTTTCTTGGTTAAAGAAAAATTTTGTCAGCGTTTTTAGAGTACATAAGGTTTATTCGGAGCGTTTTAATTGTAATTGAAGCTTACGCTCGGAATAATTTTTTAACATAGTTAAAAGCAGAAGAATAACGCCACCCAAAATAAAGGATAAAATACTAAAAGTATCCCAGCTAACAGGAGCCTGAGGGACTTTTAAAGTGGCCGGTCCCATAATAATGGCGTAAATAGAGCCAATCATCAAGCCTATAATAAAATAGACCATGGCTGAACGATGTTCAGTTAAAGCTGTCTTAACTAATTTAATAGTGCTGAGAATACCGGCCAATACCCCAAAACCAAATACACATAAAACAGGGAAATAAGCAAAATTAAAATGCAGGAATTCTTTAATTGCCGAGATAATGGGCACATAAAGACCAAAAATCAAAAGGAGGGTAGAACCGGAAATGCCGGGCAGCACCATGGCACAAATAGCAATCATGGCTGCGACGAAAACATAGGCTCCCAGTGACAGGCTTAAACTGGACACGTCCACATTGGTGCCTTTGCCGCCGGCAGGATTAAAATAGGTAATTAGTACAACAATAGCAATGCCTAGAAGGGCATAAATAAGTTTACCATATTTATTTTTCAGGGACTCTTTTTCTTCTACTACAATAAGAGGCAAGGAAAAAATAGATAGACCAATAAATAAAGAACTTAACTGGTAAATATGTGTTTGGAATAAGCTGGCCAGAACCAAGACAGAAGAACTCATGCCGATTACCCAGCCTATACCCAGTTTGCCAAGAAAAAGCAGGGCACGTTTTTTGGCCTCTAATCCTTCGGCAGCAATAGAATAAAGTGAACCGATAAATTCGTCGTAGAAACCAAGAACAAAAGCTATAGTACCGCCGGAAACCCCCGGAACACTATCAGCCAGCGCCATGCAAAACCCTCGTACAATATTTAAAAATAAACCCATAAAACTCTCCTTCACAACAAGAATGGTTAGTAAATTCTAACAAAATCAGTGTATTTATGCTATAATGATTTAGTTACGAAGGTATTATAGCATAAAAGTATTAACAAAGGGTTAAAATGATTATAA
>Ga0160425_1001160_pt1 | contig 27318 bp, 42 predicted proteins | sample BioMet8_FD_108193 | JGI IMG/M metagenome (GOLD analysis project Ga0160425, IMG submission 108193) | Microbial communities from bioreactor (seeded with sewage sludge) at Lawrence Berkeley National Lab, California, USA - Biofuel... | ecosystem: Engineered > Bioreactor > Anaerobic > Unclassified ...
AGGATATGGAGAAGAACCAGTGCTGCATCGCCCGCCGGGATACCGGCGAAAAGACCTTCGTGCCGCTGGACGAGCTGGAGAGCACGGTGGAACGGCTGCTGGGCGAGATCCATGACAATCTCTATGCCAAGGCGGAGCAGAATCTGGAGGAAAACACCTTCGATCTGAACACATGGGAAGAAGTCAAGGAGATGGTGGAAAACGGCGGCGGCTTTGCCCGCACCAAGTGGTGCGGCGACGCGGCCTGCGAGGCGGCCATGAAGGAAAAGGCGGGCGTTTCCTCCCGCTGCATGCCTCTCAAGCAGTCCGGCACCACCGGCAAATGTCCCATCTGCGGCAGGGAATGCACCACGGATATTTACTGGGGCGTGGCATACTGATAGAAATAGGAACAGGCCGGGGATATGTCAATGGCGCGCCCCGGCCTGTTTTACCCCATCCGAAATCCGACGCGAACAAAACCATACATAAAGGAGGAAGAAACATGAAATGCATGCGCAGCATCCTGTGTCTTTTGTTGGTATTGGCTTTTTGCGTGGGCTGCGGCGCCGTGCCGGGTACAACACCCGGTACGCCGTCCGGGACGGAAGCGCAGTATGCTCTTTGCAAGGCGGTGTATCCGACCTATCCGGCTTATGTAGATGCGGCGGACTACTATCAGAAAAACGGCTCCTTTGATGCGGACGGCTATGAAAAGGCGCTGTCCCGGCAGGCGGCGGACTATGCGGCGCTGGCCATCGAACCCCTGAGCCGGGAACAGACGGCCGGCGTGCTGCGCTTCGCCGCCCGCACTGTGCCGGTGATCTGCCCGGGAGAGGAGAATACGGTCTATTCTCCCGTCAATCTCTATCTGGCGCTGGCCATGCTCACGGAAATGGCGGACGGCGATACCCAGGCACAGCTCCTCGGCCTCCTGGAGGCCGGAGAGATCAACGCCCTCCGGGAGAGCGCACAGCAGATCTGGAAAAACACCTATGTCAGCGACGGAAAGACCGTCTGTACCCTGGCCAACTCCGTCTGGCTCAATCAGCAGCTGCCTTTTCACGAAGAAACGCTGCAGCTTCTGGCCGATTCCTACTATGCCTCCTCCTACCGGGTGGCCATGGGCACCACGGAGGCCGACAGCGCCATTGCCGACTGGGTCAACGGCCAGACCGGCGGGCTGCTGAACGCGCAGATCCAGACCGATGCGCTGCAGCTGCTGGCCATCTACTCCGCCCTCTACTTCAAGGCCGCCTGGCAGGACGCCTTCTCCGCCTCGCAGACTGCTTCCGACATCTTCCACACGTCCGACGGGAAAAAGGAAACCTGCGATTTCATGCATATGTCCTGCTCGGGCAGCTACCAAAAAGGGGAGAACTATACGGCGGCCGTCCGCTATCTGAAAAATTCCCAGGACCGCATGACCTTCATTTTGCCGGACGAGGGGACTTCCCTGAAGGAAGTGCTGGCTTCGCCCACCTTTTTCACGGAGCTTTCTCCTGCACAAAACGCCAGGATTACCTGGTCCCTGCCTAAATTCGACGTTTCTTCCAGGCTGGATCTGATCGAGTCGCTGAAGTCCCTGGGCGTCACGGACGCTTTTGATGAAAATGCGGCGGATTTCAGCCGCATCAGCGATCAAGAGGCCGTCGTGGACCGGATCAACCATGTGGCCCGCATGAAAGTGGACGAAGAGGGCATCGAGGCCGCCGCCTATACCGAAATCACCATGAAAACAACTGCCGCTCCGGCAGAAGAACCGCTGCAGGTGGAGATGAACCTGAACAGGCCGTTTCTGGTGATCGTCAGCACCTCCGACGGGCTGCCTCTGTTCGTCACGGCGGTCTGCTCGCCGGCCTGAGCCGAACAGGAAGAAAAAACCGGAAGAAATTGAAAATATTTCCGTCAACAGCTGAAAAAAGCGAAGAAAACCTCTTGACAATCAGGAGGTTTTCTTTTATCATAGTCAAGTACGCGCGCGACAGGTGCAGCACACCCGGCGGCGTTTACAAAATGCGAGGAACCGGGAGATTGCGGCGAGAGCCGGTAACTTCCGGGGAGTATGTCCGATCATCGGGCGGCTGAGAAGATTCTGTACGTTGGCGTAGATCGCCGCGCCAGAAGGACACCGGCCGGACTTTGTGCCGGTGTTTCTTATGAGCCGGAATGATACGCACGGAACAGCGTATGAGAAAATTCCCGCCGTACGGCAGGTCAAAAAAACCGTACGAAAATGGAGGAACAAATCAAATGGCAAAAGAAATGATTCGCATTCGTCTGAAGGCCTATGATCACCAGATCATCGACCAGAGCGCAGAGAAGATCGTGGAAACCGCCAAGCGCACCGGCGCTTCCGTGTCCGGCCCCATCCCTCTGCCTACCAAGAAGGAGATCGTCACCATCCTGCGTGCGACCCACAAGTATAAGGACAGCCGTGAGCAGTTCGAGCGCCGCACACACAAAAGACTGATCGACATCAGCAATTCCACCCCCAAGACGGTCGAGGCCCTGATGGCCCTGGATCTGCCCGCCGGTGTGGAAATCGAGATCAAGCTGTAATTATACTTTATATAATAAGGGTAATACAGACGCGATCCAAGGTCTGCTTTTAAAAGCGCCCGGCGCTTTTAAAACAGCCGCGGCCCGCCAGAGGCGCGGCCAAATCAAAATTGCTTGCACCCATCAGTCCGTTGACTTGCGTAAGACGGACGGGGTCACGTCGGCAGAGCAAGCGCCCGTGCGATCACGGGATGAACTACGCCGACCAATAACCTTTAAGGAGGATCATACATGAAAGCAATCATCGGCAAGAAAGTTGGCATGTCTCAGATCTTCGATGAAAACGGCAAGGTCATTCCTGTTACTGTCATTGAAGCAGGTCCCTGCGTCGTTACTCAGAAGAAGACTTCCGAAAAAGAGGGCTATGAGGCTGTGCAGCTGGGCTTTGAGGACGTTCCCGAGCGGAAGCTGTCCAAGCCCGAACTGGGCCACCTGAACAAGGCTGGCGCAGCACCCAAGAAATATCTGCGCGAATTCAATCTGGATAATGCCGCCGAACTGAACGTGGGCGACATCGTCAAGGCCGACACCTTTAAGACGGGCGACTTCGTGGACGTGACCGGCACCAGCAAGGGCCACGGCTATCAGGGCGTCGTCAAGCGCTGGAATGCCCAGCGTACCCCCATGAGCCACGGCGGCGGCCCTGTCCACCGTCATGCCGGTTCCATGGGCTCCACCACCGATCCCGGCCGTATTTTTAAGGGCAAGATCGGCGCCGGCCATATGGGCGTTGACCAGGTCACCATTCAGAACCTGGACATCGTCAAGGTAGACCCCGAACTGAACATGATCGCTATCCGCGGCGCCATTCCCGGCCCCAAGGGCGGTCTGGTTCTCATCAAGACAACCTGCAAGAAGCATATCGAGCGCAAAGGCGCTGCCGGTATCTCCAGCAATCCCCAGAAGGCGTCTGCTCGTGTTAATCCCCAGAAGGCGTCTGCAAGAAATAAGTAAGGAAAGGAGTGCTTAAATCATGTCTACAATCAAAGTGTTGAATATGTCCGGCGCGGAAGTCGGTACCGTAGAACTGAATGACGGCATCTTCGGCGTTGAGCCCAATCAGACCGTCGTCCACGAAGTGGTGAAGAACCACCTGGCCAACTGCAGACAGGGCACTCAGAGCGCTCTTACCCGTGCAGAGGTCTCCGGCGGCGGCAAGAAGCCCTGGCGTCAGAAGGGAACCGGCCATGCCCGTCAGGGCAGCACCCGTGCTCCCCAGTGGATCCACGGCGGCATCGTGTTCGCCCCCAAGCCCCGCAGCTACTCTTATGTTCTGAATAAGAAGATCAAGAGATTGGCGATGAAATCCGTCCTGTCCGCCAAGGCCGCCGCCAACGAGATCATCGTGGTCGACAGCATTTCCATGGACAGCATCAAGACAAAGGACTTCCGTACTTTCCTCACCGCCGTGAAGTGCGACGGCAAGGCGGTTGTTGTGACCCCCGATAAGAACGAGATCGTGATCAAGAGCGCCCGCAACATCCCCGGTGTGGAGATCTGCATGGCAAAACTGCTCAATGTCTACGACATTCTGAAGACCAAGTATCTGGTCATCGACAAGGAAGCCCTCGCAGTTATCGAGGAGGTGTTCGCATAATGACACACGTATACGACATCATTATCCGGCCCATCATCACCGAGCGCTCCATGGCCTCTGCTTCCGATAAGAAGTACGTTTTTGAAGTGGCGCCCGACGCCGGGAAAATTGAAATCAAGAACGCCGTCGAGCAGATCTTCGGCGTGAAGGTTGCCAAAGTCAACACCGTCAACTACAGCGGTAAAGAAAAACACGTGGGCTCCAGCCGTCCGGGCAACAGAAAGAGCTGGAAAAAAGCCTATGTGCAGCTGACAAAGGACTCCAAGACCATCGAGTTCTTTGAAGGCATGGTCTGATAACGGAAGGAGTGTAAGAAATGTCTATTAAATCTTTTAAGCCGACCACACCCTCCCGCAGACATATGACAGTTTCCGGCTTTGACGGCATCGACAAGCACGCAAAGCCCGAAGGCAGCCTGACGGAGGTCATGAAGAAAAACTCCGGCCGCAACAGTTACGGCCGTATCACCGTCCGCCATCGCGGCGGCGGCGAGAAGCGCAAGTACCGTATCGTCGACTTCAAGCGCGACAAGCTGGATATGGAAGCCACTGTCCTGCGCCTGGAGTACGATCCCAACCGCAGCGCCAACATTGCGCTGGTGGAATACACCGACGGTGAAAGACGTTATGTGATCGCGCCCATCGGCCTGGCCGTCGGCGACAAGATCCTCTCTTCCGCCGCAGCCGACATCAAACCCGGCAACTGCCTGCCTATTGCCAATATCCCCGTCGGCACCGTCATCCACAACATCGAGATGCATCCCGGCAAGGGCGCCCAGCTGGTCCGCTCCGCCGGTGCCTATGCACAGCTCATGGCCAAGGAAGGCGACGATGCCCAGATCCGTATGCCCTCCGGCGAAGTGCGCATCATCCGCACCAACTGCACGGCCTGCATCGGTCAGGTGGGCAATCTGGAGCATGAGAACATCCAGATCGGCAAAGCCGGCCGCAAACGTCACATGGGTTGGCGCCCCACCGTCCGCGGCAGCGTCATGAACCCCTGCGACCACCCCCACGGCGGCGGCGAAGGCAAAGCCCCCGTTGGACGTCCCGGCCCTGTGACCCCCTGGGGCAAGCCTGCTCTGGGTTACAAGACCCGCAAGAAGAAGAATACGACCGACAAGTTCATTGTCAAGGGTCGCAACGTGAAGTAAGGGAGGCAAAGAAATATGAGCAGATCTATTAAAAAAGGCCCGTATGTTGCCCCTGAGCTCATTAAACGGGTTGAAGAAATGAATAAGAAAGGCCAGAAGAACGTGCTGAAGACCTGGAGCCGCAGCTCCACCATCTTCCCCTCCTTCGTCGGCCACACCATTGCAGTCCACGACGGCCGCCGTCATGTCCCTGTGTATATCCAGGAGGACATGGTGGGTCACAAACTGGGTGAATTCGCTCCCACACGGACCTTCCGCGGCCACGCCAAGAAAGTAGTGTAAGGAGGATGCAGAATAATATGGAAGCTAAAGCTTATCTGAGATATGTTCGCATCGCTCCCCGTAAGATCCAGATCGTCTGCGACCTGATCCGCGGCAAAGATGCAAAAACTGCCATGGCCATTCTGATGCAGACTCCCAAGTCTGCCTCCGAACCCCTGATGAAGCTCTTGAAGAGCGCATGCGCCAATGCAGAAAACAACTTCAGCATGGACCCCGACAAGCTGATCGTCAGCGAAGTGTTTGCCACGCCCGGCCCCATTCTCAAAAGAATGATGCCCCGTGCGCAGGGCCGTGCTAACCGCATCAACAAGAGAACTTCTCACGTGACTCTGGCCGTCACGGAGAAAAACTAAGGGAGGGAGACAGTTTTATGGGACAGAAAGTTAATCCCCACGGCATGCGCGTGGGCGTCATCAAAGACTGGGATTCCCGTTGGTATGCCAGCAATGAAAAAGTCGGCGATCTGTTGGTCGAGGATCATAAGATCCGCCAGTATCTGAAAAAACTCCTGTTTGCCGCCGGCATCTCCAAGATCGAGATCGAGCGCAACAGCGAGGTCGTCACCATCTATCTGCACGTGGCACGTCCCGGCGTCGTATTCGGCAAGGGCGGCGAGCAGATCGAGGGCTACCGCAAGGACGTGGAAAAGCTCATCGGCAAGACCGTGAAGCTGAACGTCGTGGAAGTCCGCAACCCCGATATGGACGCACAGCTGGTGGCCGAGAACATCGCCGCTCAGCTGGAGAAGCGTATCTCTCACCGCCGCGCCATGAAAAATGCCATGGCCCGCGCCATGCGCGCCGGCGCCAAGGGCATCAAGTGCAACTGCGGCGGCCGTCTGGGCGGCCGTGAGATCGCCGGCAACGAGCATTATCACGAGGGTACCATCCCCCTGCAGACCATCCGTGCCGACATCGACTACGGCTTCGCCGAGGCTGCCACCACCTTCGGCCGCATCGGCGTCAAGGTGTGGATCTACAAGGGCGAAGTGCTAAGCCAGACCCTGCGCACTACGCCTCGTACCATGGATACCAGCAAGCCCTATCAGGATCGCCGCGAGCGCCGCGGCCGCCGCGACGGTGATCGCCGTCCGGGCGGCTTCCGCCGTGAGGGTCAGGGCTTTAACCGCGGCCCCCGCGAGGGAGGCTTCAATCGCGACGGCCAGAGCAGCGGCTACAACCGCGGCCCCCGTCCTGAAGGCGGCTTCCGCAAGCCCGCAGAAAACAAAGAAGGAGGCGCTCAGTAATGCTTCTGCCCAAAAGAGTGAAGTACCGCAGAGTACACCGTGGCCGCCTCACCGGTAAGGCCACCAGAGGCAATCAGGTCACCTATGGTGAATATGGCCTGGTTGCGCTGGATCCCGCGTGGATTACCAGCAATCAGATCGAAGCAGCCCGTATCGCCATGACCCGTTATACCAAGCGCGGCGGTCAGGTCTGGATCAAGATCTTCCCCGATAAGCCCGTTACCGAGAAGCCCGCTGAAACCCGTATGGGTTCCGGTAAAGGCTCCCCGGAGTATTGGGTATCAGTCGTGAAGCCCGGCCGTGTCATGTTTGAGATCGCCGGCGTTTCCGATGAGACCGCCCGCGAGGCCCTGCGTCTGGCCGGCCACAAGCTGCCCATTCGCTGCAAGATCGTCAAGCGCGAGGATCTCAAGACTCAGGAAGTAGGTGAATGAGATGAAGGCAACTGAAGTACGTGCAATGAGCGTCGAGCAGCTCAACCAGAAGCTGGACGCATTGAAAAAGGATCTGTTCTTCCTGCGTATGCAGCACGCAACCAATCAGCTGGACAATCCTCTCAAGATCGCTGAAACCAAACGCGATATCGCTCGCGTGAAGACTGTCATCCGTGAAAAGGAGGAGAAGTAAGATGGAAGAGAAAAGAATTTCCTCCCGCAAGACCAGAGTTGGTAAGGTCGTGTCCGACAAGATGGACAAGACTGTTGTGGTGGCGATCGAAGACCGGGTGGCTCATCCCCTGTACAAGAAGATCGTCGGAAGAACCTATAAGCTCAAAGCCCACGACGAAGAGAACACCTGCCATATCGGCGACGTGGTCAGAGTGATGGAAACCCGTCCCCTGTCCAAAGAGAAGAGATGGCGCGTTGTGGAAATCGTTGAAAAAGCTAAGTAAGGAGGTGCCGTAGTATGATTCAGCAAGAGTCCTATCTGAAGGTTGCCGACAATACCGGCGCCAAAGAAATCAAATGCATCCGCGTTCTGGGCGGCTCCAAGCGGAAGTACGGCAACATCGGTGATGTCATCGTCGCTTCCGTGCGCAAGTCCACCCCGGGCGGCCAGGTGAAAAAGGGCGAGGTCGTGAAGGCTGTCATCGTCCGCAGCGCCAAGGGCATCCGCCGTGCCGACGGTACCTATGTCCGCTTTGATGACAATGCCGCCGTCCTGATCAAGGACGACAAAAACCCCACCGGTACCCGCATCTTTGGGCCTGTTGCCCGCGAGCTGCGCGACAAGGATTACATGAAGATCCTGTCCCTGGCTCCTGAAGTGATTTAAGGAGGGTCCGGAGAATGAATAGTATGAATATCAAGAAGGACGATAAAGTCATCGTCCTGTCCGGCAAGGACAAGGGAAAGACCGGCAAGGTCCTGGGCACCGTGCCCAGCGAGGCCAAGGTCGTCGTGGAGGGCATCAACATGGTGACCTGCCATATCAAGCCCCGCAAGCAGGGCGAAGAGGGCGGCATCACCAAGCGTGAAGCGGCGCTGTACGCCTCCAAGGTCCAGGTGGTCTGCCCCAAGTGCGGCAAGCCCACCCGCGTGGCCCACGAGATCAAAGACGGTAAGAAGATCCGCGTGTGCAAGCACTGCGGTGCAACACTTTGAGAAAGGAGAGTAGAAAATGGCTCGACTGAAAGTTAAATATACCGAAGAAGTAGCTCCTGCTCTCTTTAAGAAGTTCGGCTACAAGAGCGTCATGCAGATCCCCAAGATCGAAAAGATCGTCATCAACGTCGGCTGCGGTGAAGCCCGTGAAAATGCCAAGGTGCTCGACGCCGTGGTCAAGGATCTGGGCATCATCACCGGCCAGAAGGCTATTATCACCATCGCCAAGAAGTCCGTGGCTAACTTCAAGCTGCGTGAAGGCATGCCCGTGGGCGCCAAGGTGACGCTCCGCGGCGATAAAATGTGGGAGTTCCTGGATCGTCTGTTCAACGTGGCTCTGCCCCGTGTGCGCGACTTCCACGGCATCAGCCCCAACGCCTTCGACGGCCGCGGCAACTACGCCCTGGGCATCAAGGAACAGCTGATCTTCCCCGAAATCGAGTATGACAAGATCGACAAGATCCGTGGTATGGACGTCGTGATCTGCACCACCGCTCAGACCGATGAAGAAGCGCGCGAGCTGCTGACCCTGGTTGGCGCTCCCTTCGAACGCTAATAGGAGGAGAAGAAATATTGCTAAACTTTCTATGAAGCTGAAGCAGAAGGCTCCGGCAAAATTTTCCACCCGGAAGTACAACCGCTGCAAGATCTGCGGCCGCCCTCACGCTTACCTGCGCGACTACGGCGTCTGCCGTATCTGCTTCCGCACCCTGGCGTACAAGGGAGAAATCCCCGGTGTCCGCAAGGCTTCCTGGTAAAAACCGCCCGTAAGGGCACACAAGACCGTACCATAGAGGGCGACCTCTTGGTGATAAACAGGATGGCGAAAGGTCACTGTTAATTACACGCGGATACCGCGCTCCAAATTAGCAGTGAAACCTCGCTGCCTAAACAGACAGACGTCTGTAACTCTAAATTAGGAGGAAATCAGAATGCATATCACTGATCCTGTTGCCGATATGCTCACCCGTATCCGCAACGCCAACAACGCCAAACACGAAACCGTTGATGTTCCCGCTTCCAACATGAAAAAGAGCATCGCTCAGATTCTGCTGGACGAGGGTTATATCAAGAACTTCCAGGTGATCGACGACGGTACCCAGGGCACCATTCACATCACCCTGAAGTACAACGCCGGCAAGGAGAAGATCATCTCCGGCCTGCGCCGCGTTTCTAAGCCCGGTCTGCGCGTTTACGTGGGCGCAGATGAACTGCCCCGCGTCCTGCGCGGCCTGGGCATCGCAATCGTATCCACGTCCAAGGGCGTCATGACCGACAAAGCTGCCCGCGCAGCTCACGTCGGCGGTGAAGTCCTGGCATTTGTATGGTAAGGGGGTATTGAACAATGTCAAGAATTGGTAGAATGCCCATTACCGTCCCCGCAGGTGTGGAAGTCACCGTGGCCGAGGGCAACGTCATCACCGTCAAGGGTCCCAAGGGTACTCTCACGCACGCCGTGAGTCCTGAAATGACCATTTCCAAAGAGGAAAATGTGATCCATGTTGCACGCCCCTCCGACGATAAAGCGCACCGCGCCCTGCACGGAACCACCCGTGCTCTGATTCACAACATGGTGACCGGCGTCAGCGAAGGCTTCAAAAAGGAGCTGGAGATCAACGGCGTCGGCTATCGTGCCGCCAAAGAGGGAAACAACCTGGTGATGAACCTGGGCTATTCCCATCAGGTCATCGTGCCTGAGATCGACGGCATCACCATCGACGTTCCCGCACAGAACAAGATCGTCATTTCCGGCCCCGATAAACAGCAGGTGGGTCAGTTTGCCGCCGAAGTCCGCGAGAAGCGTCCGCCTGAGCCGTATAAGGGCAAGGGAATTAAGTATGTTGATGAATTTATCCGCCGTAAGGTTGGTAAGACTGGTGCCAAGAAGTAAGGAGGTGTGCCGTAATGATTAAAAGACCTGATACAAACGCTCAGCGCATGAAGCGCCATCAGAGAGTCCGCGCCAAGGTTTCCGGCACTCCTGAAAGACCCCGCCTGAACGTATATCGCAGTGAAAAGAATATCTACGCCCAAGTGATCGACGACGTCGCCGGCAACACGCTGGTGGCTGCTTCCTCTCTCGATAAGGAGATCGAAGGCAACGGCGGCAACAAGACCGCTGCCCGCGCTGTCGGTAAGCTGGTTGCTGAGCGCGCCAAGGCCAAGGGAATCGACTGCGTGGTTTTTGACCGCGGCGGTTATCTCTATCACGGCCGTGTGCAGGAACTGGCAGAGGGCGCCCGTGAGGGCGGCCTGGAATTTTGAGAGAGGAGGAACCGATAGATGGCAAGATTTGAAAGAGAACCCAGCGAATATATCGAAAAAGTCGTTTGCACCAACCGCGTGTCCAAGACGGTCAAGGGCGGCCGTATCATGAAGTTCTCCGCTCTGATGGTCGTCGGCGACGGCAAGGGTAAAGTCGGCTTTGGCCTGGGCAAGGCAGCCGAAGTTCCCGAAGCAATCCGCAAGGGCATTGAGGACGCCAAGAAGAATATGGTGACCGTTTCCCTGTCCGGAAGCACCATCCCCCACGAGATCATCGGCGAGGTCGGCGCAGGCCGCGTGCTGATGAAACCCGCTGCACCCGGTACCGGCGTCATCGCCGGCGGCCCGGTTCGTATCATCATGGAAGCTGCCGGCATCAAGGATATCCGTACCAAGTGCCTGCGCTCCAATACACCCGTCAACGTTGTAGCCGCCACCTTTGAAGGTCTGAAAGCTCTGCGCACTCCGGAAGAAGTGGCAAAGACCCGCGGCAAGAGCGTGGACGAGATCGTGGGCTAAGGGGGGCAATGAGAATGGCGAATCTGAACATTAAGCTCGTTAAGAGCCTCAACGGCAGACTGGATAAGCAAGTTGCCACTGCCAACTCCATGGGCCTGCGCAAGATCGGTGATTCCACCGTGCAGCCCGACAACGCACAGACCAAGGGCAAGATCGCGAAGATCGGATACCTGCTCCAGGTCACCGAAGTGAAATAAGGAGGTGCCAGAGATGAAACTGAATGAACTGTCTCCCGCAGCCGGCTCCACCAAGGAGGCCTATCGCAAGGGCCGTGGCGCCGGTTCCGGTAACGGAAAGCCCGGCGGCCGCGGACATAAGGGCCAGATGGCCCGCAGCGGCGGCCGTACCCGTATCGGCTTTGAAGGCGGCCAGATGCCTTTGGCACGCCGTATCCCCAAACGTGGTTTCAACAATATTTTTGCCAAGCCCCTGGAAATTATCAATCTCAATGCACTCAACGCATTTGAGGACGGCGAAACCGTCACTGCAGAGGCTTTGCTTGCAAAGGGTATCCTGAGCAAGTGCGAATATGGTTACAAAGTTCTCGGCAACGGGAAAGTTGCCAAGAAACTGACCGTGAAGGCCGCTGCTTTCTCCCAGGCTGCTAAAGAAGCAATTGAAGCAGCCGGCGGAAAGGCAGAGGTGATGTAAGGTGATTCAAACCATCCGCAAAGCCTGGGCTATCCCCGAGCTGCGAAAGAAAATCATCTTTACCGCGCTGATCCTGCTCATTTTTCGCATCGGCAACGCCATCCCCGTCCCTTATGTGAACACCAGCCTGCTGGCCAGCTACCTCAATCAGCTGAGCACCACCGTGCTGGGTCTGTATAACGTGATGTCCGGCGGCGCCTTTGCCGACGCAACCATCTTCGCCCTGGGCGTGCAGCCCTATATCAACAGCTCCATCATTATCCAGCTGCTCACCGTGGCCATTCCCTCTCTGGAGAGGCTGGCCCGCGACGGCGGCGAGGAAGGCAAGAAGAAGATCCAGAGTATCACCCGCTATGCAACGGTGGCCATCGCCATCCTGCAGGGTTGGGGCTACTATATGCTGATGAAGAACTACGGCATCCTGACCAGCACCAACATTTGGGCGGCGCTTGTCATTATCGTTTCTTTCATCGCAGGCTCTTCCTTCGTGATGTGGATGGGCGAACAGATCACGGAATTCGGTATCGGCAACGGTATCTCCATCATCCTGTTCGCGGGCATTCTGTCCCGTCTGCCCACCACTGTCAGCCGTATTTCCTCTTACCTGAAGGCAGGTACCATTACCTGGTGGATGGTGGTCCTGATGGTCCTGGGTGTGCTGGCTCTGGTGGTATTCATCACCCATGTGAACGAGGCCGAGCGCCGCATCCCGGTGCAGTACGCCAAGCGTCAGGTGGGCCGGAAGCTTTACGGCGGCCAGTCCTCCACGCTTCCCATGAAGGTGAATATGTCCGGCGTGCTGCCCATCATCTTCGCGCAGTCCATTGCCATGATCCCCTCCACCATCGCCGCGTTCTGCAAAACCCCGGCGGAGGGTACCTTCTGGTATGGCTTCCTGCAGGCCATCGACACCAAGTCGGTGCTGTATATGATCGTGTATTTCCTGATGATCATCGGCTTCAGCTATTTCTACGCCACCATTCAGTTCAACCCCATTGAGATCTCCAACAACCTGAAAAAGAACGGCGGTTTTATCCCCGGCTTCCGTCCCGGCAAGCCTACCTCCGACTTTATCAGCAAGGTGCTCAATAAGATCACTATGTTTGGCGCCATTTACCTGGGCGTGGTAGCTATCTGCCCTCTGATCGTCGGCAAGATCGTCAACGTTTCCGCACTGGCCATCGGCGGCACCTCCGTTATCATCGTGGTGGGTGTTGCGCTGGAAACCGTGCGGGCTTTGGAATCCCAAATGCTGATGCGTCAGTATAAGGGCTTCCTGGAATAAGAGGTGTCATCATGAAACTGATCCTTTTAGGTGCGCCTGGAGCCGGTAAAGGCACGCAGGCGGAGATCCTGAAAAAGAGGCTGGATATTCCCACGATTTCGACGGGCAATATCCTGCGCGCAGCCGTCAAAAACGGTACGCCTACGGGCCTCAAGGCCAAGGAGTACATGGAGGCCGGCCGTCTGGTACCCGATGAAGTCATCATCGGCATCATCGGCGAGCGCTTGCAGGAACCGGATTGTGCCAGGGGCTTTATCCTTGACGGTGTGCCCCGCACCATCGCCCAGGCCGAGGCACTGGAAAAGGCCGGTATCACGTTTGACGCCGTGGTCGCCATCGAGATTCCCGATGAGAAAATCATCAAGCGGATGGGCGGCCGGCGTGTCTGCGAAAGCTGCGGCGCCAGCTATCACATCGTGAACATCCCTCCCAAAAAGGAAGGCGTCTGCGATGTGTGCGGCGGCAGGCTGACACAGCGCAAAGATGATGACCCCGAAACGGTCAAATCCCGTTTGGCGGTTTATCATAAAGAAACGGAACCCCTGAAGGACTTCTATGAAGCCCGGGGAATCCTCAAGACTGTGGAAGACCGCCCCACTGTGGACGGGACGACACAGGCGATCCTGGAGATATTGGGGCGAGCAGAATGATTACCCTGAAATCACCCCAGGAAATCGAAGCGATGCGCCGAGCGGGGAAAATTACCGCGGCTGCCCGTGCCTTGGCAGGGGAAATGGTAAAGCCCGGCGTAACAACCCATCAAATTGACCATGCAGTGTTCCACTATATCAGAGCACAGGGCGCCAACCCGTCATTCCTGCACTACAATGGTTACCCTGCCAGTGTGTGCGTCAGCGTCAACGACGAGATCATCCACGGCATACCCGGTCAACGGGTCCTGCAGGAGGGCGATATCGTCAGCGTGGATGTGGGAGCCTATATCGGCGGATTTCACGGCGACTGTGCGGCGACTTTCCCCTGCGGAGAGGTCAGCGAGGAGGCTTTGCGGCTGATCCGCGTGACACAACAAAGCTTTTTTGAGGGCTTGAAGTTCGCAAGGGAAGGCTATCGGCTGTCCGATGTTTCTGCAGCAGTACAGGCATATGTGGAGAAAAACGGCTTTTCCGTGGTGCGCGAATATGTGGGCCACGGCATCGGCCGGAACATGCACGAGCCGCCCGAGGTCCCCAACTACGGGGCGCCCGGGCACGGCCCCCGGCTTCTCCGCGGTATGACCATTGCCGTGGAACCCATGGTGAACGCGGGAACCGCCTCCATTATTCAGATGGCGGACGGCTGGACGGTGAAAACCGCCGATGGAAAGAACGCGGCCCACTATGAGAACACCATTCTGATCACCCCCGGTGATCCGGAGCTTCTGACGGACCCTACAGGATCTTTGGTGTAAACGTATGGACATTGCAAAATCAGACATTGTTAAATCAACTGCCGGCAGGGATGCAGGAAAGTGCTTCTTTGTACTTGCGACGGAGGGCGACTTCCTCCTGCTGGCAGATGGCAGGAGCCGAAAGGCTGAAACTCCCAAACGCAAAAAATGCAAGCATGTGCAGTTCGAGGCGCAGGGGGAGGGCCTTCTTGCCGAGAAGATCAGGAGCAACGAAAAAGTTACGAATAGTGAGCTTCGTAAAGCCTTTGCCGCATACAGCGGCAGCGGTAATCAGGACCAGGAGGGATAGTACTTGGCAAAATCCGATATGATAGAAGTTGAGGGCGTGGTCGTCGAATCACTGCCCAACACCACATTCCAAGTAGACATTGGAAATGGACACATCATTTTGGCGCATATTTCCGGAAAACTCAGAATGAATTTCATCAGGATTCTGCCCGGCGATAAGGTGACGATCGAAATGTCGCCTTACGATCTGACCCGGGGCCGGATTACCTGGCGTAGTAAGTAGGAGGTTTATTGACATGAAAGTAAGACCGTCCGTGAAGCCCATGTGCGAGAAGTGCAAGATTATTCGCCGTAAAGGTCGCGTCATGGTGATCTGCGAAAATCCGAAGCATAAGCAAAGACAGGGCTAACTAAAAATTGGAGGTGCTTAAAAAGTATGGCACGTATTGCCGGTATTGACCTGCCCAAAGATAAGCGAATCGAAATCGGTTTGACTTATATCTATGGCATTGGCAGAAAAACCGCTCAGGATATCCTGGCGAAGACAGGCATCAACCCCGACACCCGCGTAAAAGATCTGACAGAGGATGACGAAGCCAGGCTTCGTGAAGCCATCGACCAGAGCTATGTGGTCGAAGGCGATCTGCGCCGCCAGACGGCGCTGGACATCAAGCGTCTGACAGAAATCGGCTGCTACCGCGGCACCCGCCACAGACGTGGCCTGCCGGTGCGCGGTCAGCGCAGCAAAACCAACGCGCGCACCCGTAAGGGTCCTAAGAAGACCATTGCCAACAAGAAGAAGTAAGGAGGGAAGATTCTAATATGGCTACTGTAAAGACCGCTAAAAAGGTCGTTCGCCGTCGTCGCGAAAAGAAGAACATTGAAAAGGGCCAGGTCCATATCCGGTCTTCCTTCAACAACACCATGGTGACCGTCACCGATACCCAGGGCAACGCGCTTTCCTGGGCCTCTTCCGGTGGACTGGGTTTCCGCGGCAGCAAAAAGTCCACTCCCTTTGCCGCGCAGAGCGCCGCTGAAACGGCTGCCAGCGCTGCGATGGAGCATGGCCTGAAGACGGTGGAAGTCTTTGTGAAGGGCCCCGGCCAGGGCCGTGAAGCTGCCATCCGTGCCCTGCAGGCGGTTGGCCTGGAAGTGACGATGATCAAGGATGTGACTCCCATCCCCCACAACGGATGCCGTCCTCCCAAGCGTCGTCGCGTCTAATCGGAAAAGGAGGATATGTAAAGTATGGCTAAGAATATGCAGCCTGTCGCCAAACGCTGCAAGGCGCTGGGCATCTCTCCTACCGTCATGGGTTACAACAAGAAGGAAACCAACCGCAACCCCGGCGGACAGATGAGAAAGAAAAAGAGCGAGTATGCCATCCAGATGAACGAGAAGCAAAAGGTCAAGTTCGTCTATGGCATTCTGGAAAAGCAGTTCCGTATGTACTACGAAAAGGCGTCCAAGATGCCCGGTAAGACAGGCGAAAACCTGCTGACCACCATCGAGCGCCGTATGGACAACGTCATTTATCGTCTGGGCTTTGCCATGACCCGCCGCGAGGCTCGTCAGCTGGTGAACCACGGCCATTTCACCGTCAACGGCCAGAAGGTGGATATTCCTTCTTACCTGGTGCGCGTGGGCGATGTGATTGAAGTCAAGGACAGCAGCCGCTCCTCCGTTGCGTTCAAGAGATTGACCGCCGAGGATGCTCCCATGGTCACCGTGCCCCAGTGGCTGGAGCGCGATAAGACCGCCCTGAAGGGTACCGTTGTGAAGATGCCCGCCCGCGAGGACATTGATATGCCCGTCGAGGAGCATCTGATCGTCGAGTTGTACTCCAAGTAATAGGGGGAGAACCCTCATAGATCATAAGAACCAAATTTGGCGCGGAGCCATCCGCGCTGTAACGAGAATGAAGGAGGGTACTGCATGATTGAAATTGAGAAGCCCCAGATCGAGTGTATTGAAACGCCCGGCGATGCTTCCTATGGAAAGTATGTCATCGAACCCCTGGAACGCGGTTATGGTACGACCCTGGGCAATGCACTGCGCCGTATCATGCTCTCCTCCCTGCCCGGTACGGCAGCCGTCAGTATCAAGATCGCCGGCGTCCAGCATGAGTTTTCCACCATCCCCGGTGTCAAGGAGGATGTCACGGAAATTGTCCTGAACGTCAAAAATCTGCTGACCAAGCTGTACTGCGAGGGAACCAAAACTGTCTTTATCGAGGCAGTGGGCCCCTGCGAGGTAACCGCCGGCGACATCAAGAATGACGGTGAGGTCGAGGTCCTGAACCCCGAACTTCATATCGCCACACTGGACGTTGGAGCGACTCTGAACATGGAGATCACCCTGAGCCATGGCCGCGGCTATGTGTCCGCTGACCGGAACAAAGCACAGCGGAATGTGATCGGTGTGATTCCCATTGATTCCATCTACACGCCGGTTTACAAAGTCAATTATACCGTGGAAAATACCCGCGTGGGCAATATGACTGACTTTGACAAACTGACGCTGGAGGTTTGGACGGATTCCACCATTTCCGCAAGAGATGCGGTGTCTTTGGGCGCCAAAATCCTGTGCGACCACTTTGCCCTGTTCAAAGACCTGTCCAATACGGTGGGCGACAAGTCCACCGTGGTGGAAAAGCCGGAAACACAGCGCAATAAGGTGCTGGAGCTGACGATTGAAGAACTGGATCTTTCCGTTCGCAGCTTTAACTGTCTGAAACGGGCCAATATCAATACCGTGGAGGACCTCATCAGCAAGACGGAAGACGAAATGATGAAGGTTCGCAACCTGGGACGCAAGTCTTTGGAAGAAGTCATCAATAAGCTGGCGATGATGGGTCTGCACCTGGCCAGCGAAGACAACAATTAATCGTTTCGCGCGCCAACTGCGCGGAATATCCTTACAAGGAGGAAACTGAAATGCCCGGAACTCGTAAGCTCGGTAAAACGACCGATCAGCGTATGGCGATGCTCCGTCAGCAGGTGACCGACTTCCTGGACAGCGGCAAGATGGAAACCACCATTACCCGCGCCAAGGAGATCAAGCCCCTGGCTGAAAAGATGATTACCCTGGGGAAGAAGGGCGATCTGGCAGCTTATCGTCAGGCTCTGAGCTTTATTACCAGAGAGGACGTTGCCCACAAGCTGTTCAAGGAGATCGCTCCTGAATATGCAGAGCGCAACGGCGGCTATACCCGCATTGTCCGCACCGGCGTTCGCCGCGGCGACGCTGCGGAAACCGCTATCATCGAACTGGTCAAGTAATTTCAACAGCAAAAAGCCCTTTTGTATGGCGTTTGGCTATACAAAAGGGCTTTTTGGCGCCTGTGGGCGCCATCAAAAAAAGTGACTGTTCTTTTTCAGAACAGTCACTTTTTGATAAGCTGATTTTAGCCGCCCTTACATCTTCCACCTGCCGTCCGACACGGAACAGGCGCCTGACACAGGCTGAAGCCGGTAGCGGATCGAAATCTTTTTTCCATCCATAAGCTTTGCCATATTGCGGTCGATCCGGTTGGTGACAATGGAAGTGTCCTCCTGCTTGAGTCCCACCAGCAGCAGCAGATACTGAGAGGTGCTGTATTTCGTATAGATATCGCCGCGGCGCAGGCTTCGCTCAAAGGCCCGTTTCAGCTCGGAACCGGAGAGATGCAGCAGCTTCTGATCGTCCAGCGGTTTTTTGTCTTTTCCCACCAGCGTGCAGATCACCAGAAAGCAGGAGCGGCCGTCCCGTTCGGAAAGACGCTGCAGCATCCGGAAGTTGTCAATAAAGCTGGGAAAATTGCAGTAATAAGCGCCCTGCTTGACTTCATGCTCGTTCAGCCCCGCCAGAATATCGCTGACGGAAGTGACCTCGTAGTGAATGGAATCGCTCATGGCGCGGAGCCGACGCAGCATATTTTCAGAAGGCGGAATGCCCAGATCGTCAAAATAGAGGCTCACCGTTTTGTCATAAAGCTCCATGGCATCGTCGTAGCGGTTCAGGGCAATGAGGGCGTCAATCTGATAGGCCTGCCACTCATCATAGGGGTACATTTTGGATGCAGCCAAAGCAAATTGAAACATCCTGTCATATTCCCGGCGCTGCCGACACTCCTCCAGAAATTCCTGCAGACAGGCGATATACGCTTTTTTCAGCTGGACCTGCTCCACCATGACCCATTCTTCCATGGAAAAATCGGGAAGAAACTCACCGGCATAGATCCCGCAGGCCTTTTCCCGCAGCTGGTAGCCCATTTCGGGATCGGATGCTTCTTCCGCCCCGGCCACGCAGTTTTCAAATAAGGCAACGTCGTTTTCAAAGGAAATGCTGCTCTCCAGGCAATAGCACCCTCCCTTCACTGATATGGCAGCCTCGCCGGTCAGACCGGACTCGGCCAAAGCCTTTCGAAGGCGGGAAACAGTGACTCTGAGATTGTTTTTGCTGTTGGCCAGCTCACTGTTGCCATAGAGGTTATACAGCAGTTTTTCTCTGGAAATGCCATGGGGATAAAGCAAGAGCAGCGCCAAAAGCTGCATCATCTTCGTTGTACTGCCAAAATCAAGGTTCAGCGCCTGATCACGATAAATCGCAGTAAAGCGCCCCAACATTTTTACTTGTACCGTATCGTATGTCATAGCGTCTCTCTTTCTTTATCGTCATACTCCTGAGCGCTGACAAAATGAAAGTATGTCAGAATGCCGGGGAAAATCAGTTCACAGCGTGATCCGCAAGAGGATCAGATACCGAATGAAAGCATTATATAGGAAAATATGAATTCTGTAATCATCCTAAAGTATGATATTTCCCAAAATATGAAAAAATTTCAGGGAACTGTTCTCGCCGCATACGGCTTCAAAATGAAGGCATCCAAAAGTTTTTAATATACACAATTATTATAACAATCTACTTTATGAATTGCAATACCCTTTCAGACAAGAAAAAACCCGAAAATGCGAAAATGGCGAAATAAAGTATGTGAGATAGAAAAAAACCCGGGAAAGAATAAAAACAGGATTAAGACTAAAAAATGCGAAGAAAGTTAAAAATTAATGCTTCTGTTAATTGCCTCCATGGTAAAGTGCAAGAAGTACATGAAAAGGAATGTGGATTGTGGCAGTATATTCGATCAACACATCAGCCCCCAATTTAACGGTGGTATGCATTGATTCACACCATCCAATGGCAGGCCGAGTCTATCATTACTATACCAGGACACCCCAGAGCGTGGATTCCATGTACGGGGTGGTGGATTTCATCGACAATTTGTGCGATAAAATCGATTACCCTCAGCAGTCTACAAGACTGCGGCTGTTCTCTCCGCAAAGAGAGGACGTCAAGAAGGAAAAGACAAGGGAGACGGAGAAAGTGGCAACAAAATCCGAATTGTTAAATCAAAAAGGTGACATGGGAACTTTTGTTATCCACGTCCAATACAGGCAGAACTCCACTTGGCAGGGGCAGGTCACTTGGGTAGACAAGGAGCAGACGCAAAATTTCAGAAGCGTGCTGGAGTTGCTCAAACTGATGGACAGCGCTCTGGACAGGGCGGAAGAGGAAAAAGAAGCGGAAAACAGTTAAAGGAAAAGGCCCGGCGGCTCAGACAGCTGCGGGCACGATTTCCAAACGGCTTTTTTGCCGCGTCCTGTTCCACAACGACATCATAGAGAGGCTGCATAAACATATGGTCAAAAAAATTTGCAATATCCTATCCACCGTTATTATCGTACTGCTGGGCTGCGTGGCTGCACTGCTGATCGTCCCCAAGATCATGGGCATGCAGGCGATGGCGGTGCTGACCGGTTCCATGGAACCGAATATCCATGTGGGCGCCATCGTCTTTGTCAAGCAGACGCCCTGGGATGAATTGAAGGTGGGCGACGTCGTCACCTACAATCTCACCGGCGGCACTTATGTGACCCACCGTGTCGTGGCCAAAGACGAAACGGCGCAGACCGTTACCACACAGGGCGACGCCAACGAAACCGCGGACAGCCTGCCCGTCCCCTACAGCAATATTTTAGGGCGGATGAGCTTTGAAGTCCCGGAGCTGGGTTATATCAGCATCTACGCCAGGACGCCGCTGGGCATCGCAGGCATTTGCGCCGTGGTACTGATCGTCATTCTCCTCATCTTCCTGCCGGATGCCCTGACGGATCCAAAGAAAAAAAACGCGGCAGCGGAAGGCACGGAGGAAGAAAAACCGCTCAGCGGAAAAAAGTAAAAGAACTTTTCAATTCCAAGTGATTTTAATCGTTTTGTTAATGTTGCGAATGTTAGACTGACCATAGAATCAAACGAGGAAACAAAAGTTCCCCAGTAAAATAGAGAAGAATCCGGTGCTGGCCTCATCAAGGCCCTCGCCGACAAAGCCGTACCGCCGAACGGTACCGGCGGCCGGAACGGCATCGCGGATGCCGGGATCGGCCGGAAGAGTAAGGAGGTAGTAAAATGAAGAAAAAAAAGATGCTTGGTTTGCTGTTAGGCCTTGCTCTGGCGCTTTGTGTGGCTTTGCCGGGAACCCTGACGACTTCCGCAGCCGCACAGACCACGGATAGCACACCCGCGACTCTCTATGAGCGCGTGATGGCAGCCACCACCGTGGAAAGTGCCGAAACCATTCTCAACGGTGCTACCGAGCAGGAATCAGATGCGCTGAGCGAGGAACAGATCCAGGCGATTAGTGCACATATGGTTTCTCTGATGCCGGCCCCGCTGCCTGCTGTGACAGTTGAAAAGTCCAATGACAAACCGGTACAAAGTGAGATCGTGTATCCGACAGTGACCGTGACCGACGCGGCACCTTTTGGCAGTCCTGTCGTGGGCGGAGCAAATTGAGGAGGCAGAGAATGAAAAAGAAGAAACTCATATCCCTGTTGTTGAGCCTGTCGATCATCGGCACCATGATGATGCCGGGGACCACGGTGTTCGCGGCAGGCGGTACCGATGCCTCCGGCAGTACCGACACCAGCGGCATGGAAATCAGCAAGACGGCCACCGCCAATGACGACGGCACCTACACTGTGCAGCTGGAAGCCTATGCCACCGGCAGCAAGGTCATCAGCCAGGTCACGAAAGACGTTCCCACGGATATCGTGCTGGTCCTCGATGAATCCGGTTCCATGGGCGATCCCATCGGCGCGGTGGTTTTCACCCAGTATGAAGACTATTACACAAACTCGGATTATTACGACCTTCGCCACAACGGCGGTACAGGGAACCTCTATTACCCCATCGGCAGCGGCAACTATGCTTCCGTTTCGGTTGTACGCCAGTCCCAGGACACTTACAGCGCAATATCCGGTTGGAGCAACTCGGACTATTATTCAAATAGCAATAACTTGTATGCACGTGTGAAGGGCGTATATCAAAAGGTTAGTGTTACCTATAAGTGGAGTAACCGGAGTTTGCGATATACGTACACTCTCCCAAATGGGAACAGTATTGCCATAAGCTACGGCTATGATGCCACTCCCACGTTTTCGGGGATAGACGGTAACGTCCTTTACCTGCGCGACACGAACTACACCTACACCTACACTTACACGGATGCATCCAATGCGACGCATATCATCGGGACTTCCCCCGGAGCGTATACGGCATATTCACCGGCTTTCTATGAGAAATCCATTGATCAAACCGCCGGCGTTTCCAGAATCAGCGCTTTGCAGACCGCCCTTACCAACTTTACCGCTGCCGTTACAGCAAAGGCGGCCGGTAAAGACGGTATTTCCGGAAACGCCGACGATGTAAACCACAGAATCGCGGTGGTCGGCTATGCAAGCAATGGCAACTACTCCTGGACGAACACGGAGCTGTTCGACGGCGCCACACAGTACAACTACAGTGTGGATGCTTACAGCCACTACGCCTCGGCATTCCAGGACATGAATACGACCGCCGGCCAGAACAAAGTGGCCGCCTCGATCTGGGCTCTTGATGCCAACGGCGCCACCTATACCAACTACGGTATGGAAATGGCCAGCAGCATCCTGACTGCCAATCCGGTAGCTGAAGGGCAGCAGAGAAACCGCGTGGTGATCCTGTTTACCGACGGCTATCCAGGCTATAATGCACAGAATTTCGACAGCGATGCGGCCAGTTCCGCCATCAGTTATGCAAATGCTGCTGAAAAAGCCGGAGCAACGGTCTATTCCGTCGGCATCTTTGCCGGCGCCAATCCTACCACCGCCGGCAGTACGGCTTCCGGAAGCTCGAATACCGACAAGGCCAACTGGTTCATGCAGAACGTGTCGTCCAACAACGGCACGCCTCAGACCCCCAGCTACTACCTCTCCGCTTCGGACGCGGCTTCCCTGAACAACATCTTCCAGCAGATCTCCAATCAGATCGAAACCGGCGGTTCTTCCACAACGCTGAGCAATGAAACGGTGATCAAAGACATTATCTCCACTCCGTTCAAGCTGCCGGCCGGCACCACTGCCAGTGATATTACGCTGGAAACTTACAGCTACACAGGAAACAACACGGCGGGCGAAAAACTGTGGTCAAAGAACAACAGTGCGATGGGAGCCACGGCTTCCATCAGCGGCGATGAAAGCGATCAGATCAATGTGACCGGTTTCAACTACGCGGAAAACTATGTCGGCACAGTTACCGACGCCGCCGGCACCGTGAGCTACCGCGGCGACAAGCTGGTGGTCAAATTCAATGTGATACCCAAGGATGCCTTCCTGGGCGGCAACAATGTTTTCACCAACACCAGCGCGGGCATCTACGCGAAGGCTGCGGCGACCACGCCGGTTCTGACCTTCGAACAGCCGCAGGTGAATGTGCCCATCAAGAACGTCACCGTTACCGCACAAGATAAGAATGTTTACCTGACCGGAGATCTGACCGGCGCACAGCTCCTTTCCGGCGCGACCGTGCAGGTGGGCAGTGTCGCTCTGGATCTCACCAAAGAAAACTACGGACTCGAAACGTGGCAGACAGAGCACGTCGACATCTCCGTTGCGCTGACGGATCAAAACGGCGTGACGGTCACGAATCTCAGCGACCTGAGCAGCGACCAGGTCTATCATGTCACCGCAACGGTTTCCCCCAAGACGGCCGGCGCCAACGCCAGCGGCACAGCGGCCACCGCAAAGACTGGCAGCGCCAGCGGCACGATCAACGTGTTCAAGCCGGAGCTGACCTTCCAGGACAGCACCGTTTACTACGGCGAAGCTGTGCCCACCGACTTCTCCGGGAACCTGACCTCCACCAAGTGGAAGCACGGCAGCACCGAAGCGGATCCTTCGACGATGGGAACAGCCCCCACACTGAATCTCACTTATGCGGTGGATTCCACAAAGGTGCTGAACAACAAGATCAACTCCAAGCAGGACATTGACGTAGATGCGACGGTAAAGATCGGCGATGCGGATGTGACAGCGAGCACCAGATTCCTCCACACCAATTGTGCCGGCGGCTGCAGCTGGAGTGTAGCAAATCCCAACGGCAGCCCCGCGTTCCTGCTCCACGTCAAGACCTGCGATCTGACCATCCAGAAGACCGGCGGCGCGGACAATGAACCTTATGTGTTCACCATCTACAAGGACGGCACAAAGTATACCGAGGCCACTATCGTCGGCAACAGCAGCGTGACCATCAGCGAACTGCCGGTCGGTACTTACGCCGTGCAGGAGGATGGAAACTGGAGCTGGCGCTACACGGCCGCATATACCGCGGATCAGACGCTGAGCGCAAAAGCTCCCTCCGGAAGCATCACCTGCACGAATACGAAAGATGACAACAATTGGTTCAACGGATTCAGTGCGGTGGTAAAGAACATCTTCGGAAGCACGAACTGAGAAAGGGGGAGAAAAAATGTATCACGGAAATCACGAAGACAATCAGATGGGGCGCAAACGTCACAGCAAAGCCGCCATCCTGCTCCTCTCCCTCCTGCTGATCGCCGCTATCGGGGTCACCGGCACCATGGCCATCCTGGCCGTCAAGACCGGGCAGGTGAAAAATACCTTCACGCCGGCCAAGATCACATCCGAAGTGACGGAAGAGTTCAACGGCTCCATCAAGCGCAATGTGAATGCGACCAATACCGGAACGGCTGACGCCTATCTTCGCGTGAAGCTGGTGACCTACCGGGTCAACGACTCGGGCCAGCGGATCGGCGGAACGGCTGACATCCCCAGCTTTACTCTCGGAACAAACTGGGTGAAGTACGGTGAGTACTACTACTACACGCTGCCGGTGGCTCCCAACGAGCAGCCCGCCACTGACCTGATCGGCGACAGCGGCATTGAGCTGAAGGCATACACCGATGCCGACGGCGGCAAACAGGTGATCGAAGTCATGGCGGAAGCCATCCAGAGCGGCCCCGCCACAGCAGCGGGCGAAGCCTGGGGCGTGTCGATCAGCCAAAACTATGTGACCAAATACCAGTGAACATAAATCAAACAAAATAAAATATTTAAAGGAGAACATGAACATGAACAGCAAGAAAAAACTGATTACCCTGATCGCCTCCATTGCCCTGATCGCCGCTATCGGCGTGGGCGCCACCATGGCTTACCTGACCGCCACGACCGGCACTGTGAAGAACACCTTCACCGTCGGCAGCTATGCAACTAACGCACTGGACATCTTCGAGCACAAAGCGGACCTGGACAAAAACAGCGGCAGTTATGTTGCCGCCTCTACCGCCGATGAAGTCAAAGCAAATGACTACACCAACGTGCTGCCCGGCACCACGCTTGACAAGGATCCTACCATGCGCCTCGTCAAGGACTCCCCCAGCAGCTTCCTGGTGATCAAGGCCACCGGTCTGGCGACCCTGCCTGCTACTGTTACGGCTGACCTGAACACCAGCGCCTGGAAAGACATTACGGCTTCCGTCGGCGACACCAGCACTGCAAATACCTACTACATCTATTGCCCGGCCAAGAACGGCGCTGTGAACTACATCACCGCCGCTGCTCTTGCCACTGCCGATGTTACCACCGCTCCTTTGTTCACCAAGCTGACCGTAGCTGCCGACTTTGCCGCAGCCAGCATCAATGATCTGACCTTCAAGGGCTGCGCCGTACAGTACAGCTCCACCATGGAAGGCAACTATGTCGCAGCAGTTGTTGCCGCTCTGCCCACTGGCTTTGTAGGCTGATCGACTGACAATCGACTGATAACGGACTGGAAAAAAGGAGAATGACAATGAATAAACGCAAGCTCGGCGCTTTGATCGCCACCATCGCCCTGATCGCTGCCATCGCTGTGGGCGGCACTCTGGCTTACTTCACCGACAAGGATACAAACAGCAACGTGGTCAAGATGGGCCATGTGGACATTTCCCTCACTGAAACATCCAGCAGCCAGAAGGCTACTACTATCACCGACAAGGGCATCACCTTTACCAGCGTCCTGCCCGGCGATACCCTGAACAAGATTCCCACCGTCACTGTACAGAGCGGCTCCGCCGACTGCTACATCCGCGTCAAGCTGGGCTATGAAACCAACATCTCCGATGCGAACATGGCCCTCCTGAATGCCAACCTGCAGAACCAGATCACGGCTGGCGGCACCTGGGCTTACAACACCACCGACGGCTATTATTACTGCACCGCTGTCAAGGCGGCCGGCGACAAGGTGGATCTGTTCCAGAACGTGGTAATCCCCACCGCATGGGACAACAGCGTGGCGGATCAGTCCTTCACCATCAACCTGACGGCAGAAGCTATCCAGGCCAGCTACATCGGCTATGATGCTGCGGGCCATCAGTGGACCGGCGCCGACGGCCAGCCTTTGACCGTTCCTGAGATTCAGGCTTACGTTGCCAAGTAAGAAAACCTTTTCCGCAGGCGGCGCTGAAGCCGCCGCCTGCGGAATCCCCCCGGAAGTAAAGGACCTCATCGGCGAAAACGAGAGAAAAAGGTGTTGCACATGAATATCAGAAAGAAATATTTGGCTTTGGCCTTGGCTGTGACGGTTGTGTTGGCAGCGGCGGCAGGCGTGACCCTGGCTTATACCCAGTACAGCGGGACACCTGTCAATACGCAGATCACCACGCAGTCCCTCTCTATCTCACTGAACAGCGCCGAGGTCCCGCAGACAAAAAAGCTCACATATGATTCTCTGGTCCCCGGCGCACAGTTGAACCAGAACTTCACCGTCACAAACAGCGCCAATACCACGCTCTACACCCGAGTCACCGTCAACAAGAGCTGGGGTACACAGAGCGGCACATCCTATGACAAGGATTTCAAGGCCGACGGTAATCTGATCACCGTCGATGCCGACAAGCTGGACGGTTGGATCGTGACTTATGAAGACAGTGAGCAGATGGTGCTTTATTACACCAAGCCTCTGGCTGCCGGCGAATCCACCACCAGCATTCTCAGCGGGATCAGCCTGTCCAGCAGCATGGACAACCAATACACCGACAAAAATGTGGAGCTTTCCATCACCGCGGACGCCGTGCAGGGTTACGATGCAAAGACCGCCATGCGCAGCGCATGGGGCATTGTCGCCACCTTCGCATCCGACGGAACGCTGACCGGCGTGACAGAGTAAGGAGGATGAAAGTAATG
>Ga0160425_1001167_pt1 | contig 27218 bp, 26 predicted proteins | sample BioMet8_FD_108193 | JGI IMG/M metagenome (GOLD analysis project Ga0160425, IMG submission 108193) | Microbial communities from bioreactor (seeded with sewage sludge) at Lawrence Berkeley National Lab, California, USA - Biofuel... | ecosystem: Engineered > Bioreactor > Anaerobic > Unclassified ...
CAAGATTCTCTTTATAGTTTCCAATTGCAGGTTCTACTACCTGCTGCCTTTGCCTGTATATTTCTTTTGCTTCTTCTGTTTTCATTTTCTCTGCTAATTGCTTTCTTTCTTTTGAAAATTCAGCTATTTTCAACTGTCTAATTTCATCCTTTCTTTTTGTACAATTTTTGGTAAATTTACATTTTTGACATTCTGTTCCCTTGTAAATTCTGTACTTTCTCCTCCTTTCTTTCTCATAACCTTCATGCAAAAACTTCAATCTTTGATTTCGTTATATTTTTCGGAAGCTCAAATGCCTGCTTTTTTCAGAGCTTTTTGGAATTTCTCAAGTCCAGAGTCGAGTTCTTCATCTGTAATAACCAGCGGTGGAGAAAACCGAATTACCGAATCCCCGCAGGGGAGAAGCAGAATTCCTTCTTTAAAGGCTTCCCTCAGAATTCTATCCCTCCGTATCGGGTCTATTGATTTATCAGGTTTTACAATCTCGACTCCAACCATCATGCCGAGGCCGCGTACATCCCCTATGCATGGAAAGTTTTCCTGAAGCTCCCCCAAGCGTTGCTTCATATGGGAACCAAGCTCCTTTACTCGGCCCTCAATATTTTCCTTTTCCAGAAATTCGAGAGATGCGAGAGATGCGGCTGAAGCCAGAAGATTTCCTCCAAAGGTGTTTGAATGGACGCCCTGGGGCCAGTCCATAAGCTCGCGGTCTGCAAGCATTGCTCCCAGCGGAAGCCCTCCTCCAAGAGCTTTTGCAAAGCATGAGATCTCAGCCCGGACCTCAAAATTTTCCATTGCAAGGAAAGGGCCTGTCCTGAAGCAGCCTGCCTGGACTTCATCCGCTACAAGGAGAACATCGTTATCAGTGCAGATCTGCCTTACTTCCCTATGAAACTCAGGAGGAGGGACGATATACCCACCTTCTCCCTGGACCGGTTCCACGAAAACGGCAGCAGTATCCGTCGGGCTTAATTCCCGCCTGAAAATCAGGTTTTCAAGCTCTTTTGCACACTCGATCCCGCAGGAAGGATATTCGAGTTTAAAGGGACAGCGGTAACAGTAAGCATAATGGGAATGAGCTGTGCGAAACGCAGGAAAATGTTCCTTTTGCCTGGCTTTTGAGCAGGTAAGAGAGAGGGAGCCCAGAGTCCGACCGTGAAATGAGTTATAAAAAGAGATAAGACCCTGTCGTTTTGTTTTCCAGAAGGCAAGTTTAATTGCAGCTTCCACGGCTTCAGTCCCGCTGTTACAGTAAAATACCTTTGAATAGCCTGAGAGCTCTGATAACTTTTTTGCAAGCTTCACAGGAGGCTCGGCAAAGAAATCCCCGTATCCGCAGTGAGTCATTTTTTCAAGCTGGGCGGAGATTGCAGCTTTAACCTCAGGATTGGAGTAACCTGCGTTCATAACAGCAATTCCTGCAACCAGGTCAATGTATTCTCTTCCGTCAACATCCCTGATTACGGAACCCCTTGCGCTGTCCACAACCAGAGGATAGGGACGGGCTGTACAGGCTGATGTTATTTTACAGTCCTGTTCGATCATCTCCCTGGCTTTCGGGCCAATGGTATTGAACATTCCTGCTTCATGCTCAAAAAAATCAAAATACTGTCCTGTCTCCATTGCTTTATTTTTTCCCGGCTTTTTCACTCCCTGCACCTTTTCAAATTCTTCGGTTTTCTCCTGAGCCAAAATGCACTCCCCCCAGTTTCTCCACACGCTTGAACTTTAATCCTGTGAATTTTATTCCGTTGAATCAATCTGGGCTTTTTGCAGCCTGCCGCTGTAGTCTATATACACAGCTTTTACCTCGGAAAACTCCTTGATGGCCTCAGTACCGGCTTCCCGAAAACCGTTTCCTGTCCCTTTCACGCCCCCAAAGGGGAGATGGACTTCTGCTCCTATTGTAGGAGCATTAACATATGTGATTCCGGCTTCGATTTTTTCGATTGCCCTGAAAGCGTTTCCTACATTTCCAGTGTAGATTGCCGAAGAAAGCCCGTATCTGGTATTATTGGCAAGCGTGATTGCCTCTTCAATGTCTGAAACCGTAAAAACCCCTAGGACTGGCCCGAAGATCTCTTCCTGTGCAATCCGCATATCCGGCCTGACATCCGTAAATATTGTGGGCTCGAAGAAATAGCCAGGAAGCCCGGGATCGATTCTGTTTCCCCCATAAAGAAGAGTTGCTCCTTCTTCTTTTCCTATTTTCACGTATCTCTCGATCTTCTCAAGCTGCGCTTTGTTGATTACAGGCCCGATGTCGGTCTCAGGAAGGAGTCCGCTACCTATCCTGAGAGCTTTTGCTTTTGCAAGCAGCCTTTTTATGAATTCGTCCTTTATTTTCTCGTGCAGAATCAGCCTGCTCGTAGCAGTACAGCGCTGTCCTGTAGTCCCGAAAGCTCCCCACAGCACACCCTCAAGGGCCAGTTCAAGGTCGGCATCATCCATAACAATTACCGGGTTTTTGCCTCCGAGTTCCAGAGAGACCCTTTTCATAGTTTTCGAACACTCTTCCATTATCCATTTCCCGGTATCAAGGCTGCCTGTAAAGGAAATAGCCTTTATGCGAGGATGCTGGACTACAGCTTTCCCTACAGTTACTCCGGGCCCTGTTACCAGATTTATCACTCCTGGAGGCAAGCCTGCTTCACTAAGCACCTCTATCAGCTTGAAGGCAAGCAGAGGCGTGTCACTTGCAGGCTTGAAAACAATCGCGTTTCCAGCTACAAGGGCTGGCATAATCTTCCACGCGGGAATAGCAATAGGAAAGTTCCAGGGCGTTATTAAGCCAACTACCCCTATCGGCCTGAGTACGGTCATGCAGAATTTTTCCTTGAGTTCGGAAGTCGTCGTCTCCCCAAGCATCCGCCTTCCTTCCCCTGCGGCATAATTTGTGATATCAATGGCTTCCTGTACATCTCCCCTTGCCTCAGGCAGCACCTTTCCCATCTCTTCTGTCATAAGGACAGCAAGTTCTTCCTTCCTTTCCTGCAAAATCCGGGCTGCTCTGAAGAGTACCTCAGCTCTTTTTGCAGCCGGGAACTCGCTCCAGAGCCTGAACCCTGCTTCAGCAGCCTCAACTGCCCTGTCAACGTCCTCGGCTCCAGCGACCTGTATTGCTGCCAGGCTTTCCAGAGTAGCCGGATTTATGTCCTCAAAAGTCTCTCCGGTTGAAGAGTCCTTATATTCTCCCCCTATAAACAGCTTGTACTCCTGAACCATAAAATCCCCCCATAAAAGCATGAATATACAAGGAAATAAATATATTCCAGAAATCTTTTGTAGCAGATGAAAATAAAATTATTAAAGGTTAAATAGATGTTAAATATGATAAAAAAGGCTAAATAAGGTTCTTAAATACCAAATAAAGTTCTTAAATACCAAATAAAGTTATTCAAGGCTAAATAACATATTGTATTTTACATTCCAACTCCCTATCTAATTTTTTCACCTCAACTCTCTGCCTTAGGAATAGATATGTATGTCTCTCTCACAAATTAACAAAAGGTTACTAATTATCTTGGTTAATTATTATCGCTTCGGCATTTTATATTCTCCATACAAAAACCTGAGAATTAAAGAATTCTTAATTCCATTTCATAACATGTCTCTTTCGAGCCACAGATGTCTTTTATTTCTTTAATTATCTTAAAGCCCATTTTTTCATACAACCCTATGGCAGGAAAGTTTTCCGTATTTACATATAAGAGAATAGAAGATATCCCATTTAACCTCATTTCTTTAATGCTTTCTTTTAATAAATTCTCTCCATGGTGCTTTCTTCTAAAATTCTTATCTATTGAAATTGAATAGATTACGGATTTTTTCTTAAAACCCTTTAGGGATAGAACAGGCTTCAAATAATATATGCAGTAACCCACAACCTGATCCTAGCTTTTTATCACATAAAATATCTTTTTCATTCTTTTCGAATATCGTTTAACACCATTTTGGTTTTTAGTTCCAAAACCTTCGGACTGAATTCTGATAATTTCAGGAAGCATGGAATCCTCTACGGATACAACATTTTCTTTCTCTATCTGTATCCATTGTCTAATAAACAGATTAGTTATTACATCCTTCACCAATCTCTCGAAACTTGTTGCATATACATTTAATGTAACCTGAATTTTTGTTAGACCCATAAAGATCACTTTTAAGCGAGCATAACGATTTGCTAGCTTACCCCTTAATAATTCCTTATATTCTGTCCGATGAATTGAGTTTTTCCGCTTCTGAACAAATATACAAGTGGTTCCCGATCCCATGTCTTAAGGAATACTCCAGCTTTTGAAGTGGAACTTAAGATCTGAAGTTTGAATAAGTAAATTTTAAACTATTTTTCCATGATCAGAAAGCTTTAATTCCCATTTTATATTCACTTTTCATGTGTCTCCTGTGAAGTGGAAAATCGTGACAAACTGCGTCCATTCCCACAATGCTTGCTAAATATTTTATTTAGTTATGGGCTGGAACAGGGTGTCGATTTCATGTAAACAGGCCAAATTGAAAGCTGGTTTCTGATGTAAAATCAATACTTCCTGGCAAGAAAATTCCTTAACCGATGACCAATAATTCATTTTTCAATCTTCTCTTCTGGAACAGTTGTTAACCTGGAGTGCTTGACTCCCTTTAAACTTAATATTTTTTCAGTCAGTTCTATTATTTTCTCCCCTTCTCCCTGAAGAATTATTACCTCAAAACACAAATTTGGCTCAATATGGAAGTGCACTGAGGAATTTATCAGATCCAGGTACTCGTGCTGAATGCTTGCCAGGGTGCTCGATACCCCTTTTTTTGAGCAATCATATACTATAGAAATCGTTGCAGCTCTTTTGCCCTTGATCTGCTGCATCCAGTCATAGTGCTGATTATATGTCCTGATGGCATCCCTTATTCCCTCAGATCGAGAGGAATATCCTCTCTTCATAAGAGTTTCATCAAATTTGTCCAGAAGTTCCCCTGGCATGGAAACCCCTATTCTCATAAGCTTCCTTTCCATATACCCCTCCCGAAAACAAAAGTTTTCTGTTAAGTACCTATTCCACACATCGGGTGGTAAAATTCAACCGGACACTTAGCGGAAAAAACTAATAGTAGACCCCAAATTCTCCACTGTGATTTCCCAGAATTATACTCTAATATTTGATTGTAATTTCGTTGCATAAATAGTAATCGAAAGACATATGAAATATGAGAAAGTCATTAACCTTAGAAATCACCGACTCTCTGACTCTAAAAGTGTCGGGATAGAAATTTTTCCTGCCGGAACCTCTGCTTTTGTTCAGGTTGTTTGCAGGAATGCACTCTTTCTACAAAAGTTGGTGCTCACCATAAGCATTAAAATAAAATAGTTTTACCTGCTTATTTTCAAGCCAGTTGTCTGCTAAATGTAAGTCTCAAGGTCGAATGATATTGATTCTGGTAAATCTGTCCTAAAACTACAATTTTTTGTAAGTATCCGTAAAATCGACAGTAACCCTGTGGATTCCCAAAAAGCTTATTAAAGGCAGAGTTCTATAGCGTGAAACACATTTACGCTGAATTGGCTGACAATGAATAATTTTCTTGCTTATCAATTTAGTTTATTTAATAAAAAGAGTTGAAAATTATGGCAATCCAGAAAGGCGATTTCATAAAGTTGAACTACACAGGTAAGTTCGAAGACGGCAGAATTTTCGATACAACAGACGAAGAACTAGCAAAAAAGGAGGATATCTTTAATCCGCGCGGGCTTTACGGCGGAGACGTTGTTATTGTCGGGGCAAATCATACTATTGAGGGACTTGATGAAGATCTCGAGGGAAAGGAAGTCGGCTACAACGGAAGCGTTGTAATCCCTCCGGAAAAGGCTTTTGGCCTGAGTAATCCCAAGCTTGTAGAAACGATTTCTATCACGAAACTGAAAGACCGAAATGTTCATCCTGGTCTTCCTGTTGAGGTAGATGGCAGAAGAGGAGTTGTCAGCAGGGTTATAGGCCGCAGGGTCACTGTAGACTTTAATGGCCCTCTTGCAGGCAAGACCGTTACCTATGAGTATACTATTGAAAATGTTCTTGAGACTGAAGTTGAGAAAATTCAGGGTCTTCTTGCCCTCTATACCGGTCTCAGGGATCTGGAAATCGAGGCTGTTGACGGCGTTGCAAAGATTTATACTCCCACAGGTCTGACCTTCAACCAGCGCTGGCTCATGGCAAAGGATAGAGTTGCATCCGAACTTTTCAAGTATGCTGGTCTTAAGGAAGTCCAGTTCATTGAAAAGATTACAGCCGAACCCGAAACTCAGATACCAGCTGAGCCCGAAGCTGAAGCAGAGGCTGAACCCGAGTCTGAGTCTGAACCAGAAACCGAGGAATCCTCAGAACCGGAAGTCTGATTTCAGCTTTTAATTGTTCAGAGAGGCGAAGAGCACTTTCTCTTCGCAAATTTTATATACCATAATCGGGTTTGTTGTATACGCTTTCCGGAATCAAATGCTAATCTGTATATTTCCCTTTGCGGAAAGCTGTAAGAATGATTTTTTCAACCTGCTGAGGTAGCCCAGCGGACTACGGCGCCGGTCTTGAAAACCGGTAGCGCTTTGCGCTACGGGAGTTCGAATCTCCCCCTCAGCGCCTGACTAATTAGCGCCAAATAATAAATAAATCTGTTTTTTATTTTTGAAACTTGTTTAAATTTCGTCAGGGAGTAGCGGCACTTTATCAGGTTGAATTATAGCTTGATGTCTAGTTTTGGAATATACCTTAGATAGCTTTCTTTTAGTTCTGTTTGGGTTATGTGGTCGTATATGTCTATTGCTTCTTTTCTGGAATCTCCACGAAGTTCTTGGATTATGGACCTGGGACAACCTGCGCGCCGCATCCACGTCGTGAAGAAGTGCCAGAAGCAGTGCGGTGTAAATTTTTTGTTTAGGTAGCCATAGGGGTTATGATAGGCGAAAAATACGATGTGAGCGGACTGTTTGGGTCTAGAAAGTATTATAGTGATTATAATAATAAAGACTTGACTGTAAAAACTTATGAAATTTATTGGTAGTCCCTTTAAATCTTTAAATAGTTGCATGAGATTATTAAGAATTAAGGGAGATGGGAAACGATATGAAATTAAAATATATACTTTGGTTATGGTTTTATAAATATTTACCATATACTAAAGATAGTAAATTGATATTTGAGCCATATAAAGGGTTTATTTACGATTTATATTCAATAGAAGATTTAGAGGATCAATTGCACGAATTAGATGAGAATGTGCCGTTTATGTCAGGGAGCACGTTCGGTCAAAAAGAAGGAGAAATCTTATACCAAATCAATTATTTCCATTATATAATTAAGATAAACACTAGAAAATGGAAACTTGGGGAAAGATGGTGATATTGAATTTAGCACTATATAACCCCTTGATATAAACATCTTTTTTAAAAGTTGAATCTTGTTTTAAATGGATCTCCATATTCGTTTTTAAGCATTTTCTTTTTAGTTTTTTTGTGTTTCGTTGAGTTTTTAAATGGGTCAATATCCCAATTGGGATTTATGTTAAAAGGGTTTGGTGGAATGGGTGTGTAAGTGTCTGGGTTTGGAGCGATAGGCGTGTAATTAGATTTGTTTGATGGTGGCTTATAACCAAGGATGTACACATTATTAAGGTTTGGACATCTAAAGGAATCTTCGTAAGTCCTCGACGAGCTTGGAGATTTGAAGGGATCTTTATAAGATCTTACTGGATCTATTACTGAGCTTGAAGATCTGGCAGGAATATTAATTTCTGAGATTGAACCTTTTGATCCTTCTTGAATTTGATAGCTAGTGGAGGCAAAGATTTCCTCCGCTGTTACTAGATCCTTAGGAACTGCGGTTTCAGGCAGTTGTTTACCCGTCTTTGTAGGTAGTAGTTCAGCTGTGGTGTCTGCAAAAAGTGTTTGTTTTCCGGTTGTTGCATGAGATGTTATTGTTTCCCCCTGTTTAAAAAAAGTTTTGATTGTTTTACCTTTATTTTGAAAAAGAAATCTGTTTTTTATTTGTGAAACTTGATTAAATTCTGTTAGGGAGTCGCGGCACTTTTAGGTGATGTTATAGCCTCCTTGGCTTGGCTACGGCTTAAATAACAAAAGCAGAGAACAAAACCATTAGTATATACTAAAAAGTGGGCTCTTCGTCATTTCCTATGGATAAGATGATTTTCAATTCGAGACCGCATTGGTTTTTATGAAGACATTATGAGGATATCCACACAAAACAACGAAAAGCCAAAAAGTGTAACTCTAAGACTATGAGTTCATTCAAAAACCTATAGTTGTTTCTCTAAACGTACATGATATTCTTCGAATAACAGGCACAAAGGTATGAAAGTACTTTTCACTACTTTTCACCCACACTTTTTTAATTATTGATCTTGTCATTACCTTGAGTAGTAAGGTTGCCCTAACTATGGTTTTTCAGACCATTGCTAAACTGAGCAGTGAATTGCCATAGAAGGCTTAAATTTGAGAAGCAGCAGAAAATCAAAAGGAGCATCGTTTTTGACACAACCTGATAAGTTAGTTTTTGGATCAGTTTAATTAAACTAAATAAATACTTAAGTAGAGTTAGAGTAATCCTATTATCGGGATGTGACTACATGGATAAATTCGTCAAAGATAAAATAAATCAAAGTATAAACGATAGAAAGCAACACCATTCTCAATTTTTAGAGAATTGTAGTACTTATAACTCTTTTCTTGAATTAGAAAAGAAAGCATTTGAAGCTGGGTGCCTTTCACGGAAACATAAAGAACTAATGGCTCTATCTATTTCTATTGTTACTAAATGTGAACCCTGTATTGAATGGCACGTTCAACAGGCTTGTTTAGCAGGTGCATCAGATAAAGAAATATATGAAACTATAGATGTGGCCATCGAGATGGGAGGAGGCCCTGCTGCTGCTTACTCACGATTTGCATTGAATGCATTGGATTTTCACAAAGAAGAAAAATAGAAAACATAAATTTACTTAGCGATTAATTAAAATCTGTGGGATCTATTTTGAGAAAATATGGAGGTGATGCATAAGTCACAAGTTTTAAGATTTGCTGGGCGGAGCCTCCGCAAAAAAGGTATCAATATATCACTGTTTTTATCCAGTGTGCGTGCAATAATATTTAGCAGTTTAAACAGAATATAAAACACAAGCCAGATTATAAAAACGAGAACTAAAAGGTTCAAAATAAGATTCATGTGATCCACCATTTTACACATTTTTTCCAAAGATAAAAGTTTTTAAATATAAAATTGAACTTATTTTTTTGAGTATAATACATGTTTTAGTATCTAAATATTAATTTTAACATTTACATTATTTAAAGTTTTATTTCAGTCGAATACCCCGCTAGCTTGGAGGCTGTCCGACAATTACCTTAGGTAATTGAGGTTTTTGCTTTAAATATATTAAGTATTATATAATAGGCTCTTCATGGTTTTGTGTGGATATCCTCATAATATTCTCATAAAAACCAATGTGTTCTTGAATTGAAAATCATCTTATCCATAGGGAATGACGAAGAGCCTATAATATTTCCACTAATTTTTTGGTTTATGGTTTTCATTAAATCTTTAAAGAATCAAGTTTGGACTTTACCTCCAGATACCCGAGATCTTATTTCTTCAGATCATATCTGTTATTTCGTTGGGCGGTGTGCCAATTATTCTGTAAGTGCGACAAGAAGTTATGTCATAAATTGCCTTGTGCTACCCTTTCCATTTGGGTAACCCTAACAGAATGTGCGCCATTAGTAATGATGGGGTGCAAAGCTTCTGGGACAATGTGAAAACCTCTTAAAATCCATTTAAGACAATTTAAGAGATGATAATATTATTATAAAAGCATGTACAGGAAATGGAATTTAATGCTTAACCGATGACGCATGGATGTTTATCAGGTAACCCTAAAATAAGATTTTTAGAAGAAGTCTTGGATGATAGGCAGGGCAACCTTATTCAGAGTAAGTGGATCCAATTGCGTTAATATCAACAACATCAGAAAGATCATTTATTACTCTGGAAATGTGGCCTTCAGGGATAAAATCTTCCAGATTAAGTGGAAGTAGAAATTGCTGCTTTTGATCGTACTTTTTGAACACAGGAAACACTGAAATTAATTTTTCTTAAAAAGTATACTTTTTATGTAATATACATATTTAAGGAAGATATATATTGTGATTTTTATTACCCAAATGTACAACTAAGAGTAGTTTTGAGACAGCCCGTAATAATCATTTTTAAAAATTGAGTGTGTTTTATAAAAAGGTTTAAATATTACTATGAGTAAGGCTCATTACTATTAAATAGGGTTCTTTGAATTCGAATGATAAAGATGTTAACATTGAAAAACGAAAGAAAAGAAAGAAAAATAAGTTTATGTAATTTCACTTCTGAGTCGGTGGAGCTTGGGATACTTCTTGCAATTGTAGGGGGATTTCTTGATGCTTATACATTCGTTGGAAGAGGCGGGGTTTTCGCCAATGCCCAGACTGGAAATGTCGTGCTTATGGGCATAGAAGCTGCAACAGGAGAATGGGGGCAGGCAGTGCTTCATGCTGTACCTATTCTGGCATTCATGGTCGGAGTAGTCGTTGCCGAGATGATTAAAAATCCTTCAATGCGCCTGTTTGTAACAGATTCCGAAAAAGCAGTTTTAATTCTTGAAACTGTAGTCCTTTTTATCGTAGGCTTTATACCTTACACAAGCCCAAATATCATTGTAACAGTTGCGGTTTCGTTTGTTTCTTCGGTTCAGATCTCTTCATTTCGCAAACTCATTGGTTCTACATATAGTACAACAATGGTTACAGGAAATTTACGTTCAGCTACACAGGAAGCTTATATCGCTTTCACGAAAAAAGACGATGAATCGGCTCGTAGAACCGTTCGATATTCTACAATTAATCTTTCGTTTCTAGCAGGAGCTATTTTAGGAGGGTTGCTTACATCATTTATTGGTGTTAAAGCCATATGGATACCTGTTATTGTGCTGATATGCTCTGTACTTTTATTCAGTAACGAGCGTAAGGATCAGAAGGTTAACATTGAAATCTAAGACTCAGTGAATTAGTAATAGTAGATTGGTGAACCACTGTAAACAAATCCTGAAATTCATGACAGTGAGAGCAGTAACAGATAGAGCAGTAACAGATAGAGAAGTAACAGATAGAGAAGTAACAGATAGAGAAGTAACAGATAGAGAAGTAACAGATAGAGTAATGAGTCACTTACAATATATGTAGTGGTTCTTGACAAAGATTAGTAAATTCGTGACAAAAATCAGTAAATTACTGACAAAAAAGCTTCTGCGTAATCTATATCAGCTTTCAGTGCAGGGAAGGTAGCAATGGCAAGAGATAGAAGAGATTATTATTATCACCAGGCAAAAGAGGAAGGATACCGGTCCAGGGCTTCCTTCAAGCTCAAGCAGATTAACGAAAGACACCATATTATCAATCGGGGAGACTCGGTTGTTGATCTGGGTGCAGCCCCAGGCGGATGGCTCCAGGTTGCAAAGGAACTGTCTGGAGGGAAGGTCCTTGGTGTGGACCTTCAGAGAATTGTGCCTATTGAAGGCGTCGAGACCATTCAGGGCAATATAAATGCAGAATCAACCATACAGAAGATTATTAAGACTGTAGGGGCAAAAGGAGCTGATGTGGTACTTTGTGACGCAGCCCCTAACCTGTCAGGAAACTGGTCTTATGACCATGCAAGGTCAATAGAGCTTGCAACTTCAGCCCTGGAATGCGCAAAAAAAATTCTCAAGCCCAAAGGGAATTTCGTTGTGAAGGTTTTCCAGGGAGACATGTTTAACGATTACATGCAGAAGGTAAGGGATAACTTTGTCCGGACAATGGCTTATTCTCCAAAAGCCTCGCGGTCCCAGAGTGCTGAAATCTACGTTATCGGAAAGAAATTCCTTACAGCTCCGCTCCGCAAAGGAGACAAATTCGTTGTGGATATCGAAAAGCTGGGCTCAAGTGGGGACGGGGCTGTGCTCATTGAAGGATTTGTTGTCTTCGTAAAGGAAGTTGAGGTCGGAGAAAAAGTCAGGATCAAAATAACGGATGTAAAGCCCAACTTCGCTTTTGCCGATGTCGCAGAGAGGCTTGGAAAAACCGAAACGCCTGAGTAATTTTATTAGACACATCAGTTAACACAAACTATATAATTTAGCAAGAGCCTATATATTTAAGTAGTTGAATACCTAGCTTAACTATTAAATATATTGGTTAATTGAATTAGCAGTTAGTAAAATTAATAAGAGTCTACCCCGATTTTAAAAAACACTTTCAAACACGGTGATCCGGTTGATTGATCTTCACACTCACACAATTTTCAGTGACGGGGAACTGATCCCCAGCGAACTTGTCAGACGGGCGGTTATTCACGGCTATGAGGCTATTGCACTTACCGACCATGCTGATTACACCAATCTCGAACAGCTTATCGAAGCGGGACATAAAGCAAAATACCTTGAAAGTGAATGGGATATCCGCGTTCTAGCCGGGGTTGAACTGACACATGTGCCGCCACGGAAAATAGCCCCTCTTGCAAAGAAATCAAAAGAGCTAGGTGCAGAAATTGTGGTCGTGCACGGGGAGACCACCTCCGAGCCAGTTGCCCCCGGAACAAATGCAGCATCTGTTGCCTGTGAATATGTAGACATCCTGGCTCACCCAGGCCTGATTTCCGAGAAAGATGTCGAGACCGCTAAAGAGAACAATGTTTGCCTTGAGATTACAGCCAGGAACGGGCACAACCGGACCAACGGCCATGTCGCCAGGCTTGCTCTTGAGATTGGTGCAACGCTTCTTGTAAATACCGACACACATGCCCCTGAAGACCTTATCACTTATGAAACTGCCATGAAAATCGCAATGGGGGCCGGGCTTACCGAGACGAGGGCCAGAGAAACATTAAAAGCGTCAGCGAGAAAAATAGTAGAGACTGTCTGAATAAATGTCTAATGTGGTGTTGCGAATTTACTGTAAATTCGAAGTTAATTTTTACAGAAAAGTTAGTACACTACCAAAAATGGCAGTGTTGCGAATTTGCTGTAAATTCAAAGTTCATTTTTTGTGTATTGATTATAGTTCCGTTCTTTTGATATTAGATTTTCAAACTACCAACTTTTTAAGATTTATGATTTTACAGAAAAATCAGCACATTGCCCATTATGCAAGGATGATAAGCAGGGTGTCCAGAACCTTCATATCTGGTTTCAAATTCACTAAAATCCATCTCATCCACAAAAGACTCAACCAAATAGCAGATATGATCTGAAGGAATAAGATCTCGGATATCTGGAGGTAAAGTCCAAACTTGATTTTTTAAAGATTTAATAAAAACCATAAACCAAAAAATTAGTAGAATATTATATAATAATTGATATATTCAAAGCAGAAACCTTAATTACCTAGGGTAATTGTCGGACAGCCTCTAAAGGATGGGGTATTCATGACCCTCTGCGCTCCCATAGTAATAAAATCAGTGTATATATAAAAATAAAAAGACTTCCTGGCTGAGTTTTGCAGCCTTCATAAATAAATTAAAGGATTGTTCAATATGTTTCTGCCCAATAATTAAATGAAAATTGTAATGTTTTTATGTAGAGATTACATATATAATAATATGGAATATAAGAACAATGATTTGATTGAGAAGGACAGTTTCGCGTTGATTATTTTCATAACTGCTATTGCAATGGCAGTAAGTCTCTTAGGGATAATCATCTGCATTAAGGTAACACATCTCTAAAAAAATTTTATGGAACTTGAGATGATTATATTCCGATACATGAGTCAGATGACATATGAGTCAGAAACGACATATGAGTCAGAGACAATACTCTGAAAAGTTATCGAGATAAGATTGAAACGGGTTAAAGGATAAGTTAGGTATAGCCATGCGCACATTTACAGTACTGAGAAGCTGATCATGATAAGTAAATCGAACAGTTCAGTTTCTCAGCATAGTTTTTTCCTGTTATAAATGCTATTTTTTCTTCCTGATCTTTCCCAGGTATCCTAAGAAATAAAATTTGTTTTCAGAATTTTTGACTTCGTTTTTTTTCTCCACTACTTCGAACCTTTTATCTATAATATATTCTCCAATCGGATTGATAAAACCGATCAGGATTCCAAGCCCTATAAAAATATAAACTACAGTAAAAATTTTTCCCAGGTCCGTTTTAGGGGCAAAGTCTCCATATCCCACTGTTACCAGGGTTATAACCGAAAAATAGAAAGAGTCGAGCCATCTCCAGCCTTCGACTTTATGATAAAAGACAGTGCCTCCTGCGAGAGTTATCACAGTTAGATATAGGAGGGACCTGAACTTCGGATCTTTAAGCAGCGTTTTTAGTGTTTTCAGAAATGTCCAGAATGTGTAAAGAAAAGGAATCATTATCTTTCTCTCCAAACATATTTTCAATCTGAGATTAAAAAAGGTATGTTCAAGCTGTAAATTCTGACGTAACTGGGAGATGACTGAGATATTATACGACTATTAGAAGCGTGGGCTTTCAATCCTGTCCCACTTCCTGAAGCTTTGTCCAAGCAGATAGAGGGAAGGAGGCACCAGCAGGAGGTTTACAAGCACATAGTACGGGCCAAACATTGACAGAATAATGTTAACCAGCAAAAGAGGCATGACTGAGAGGGTATATACTGCGAAAGTCCTGCCGTTATAGAGGTTTATCGAAGGGGAAAGGCCTGTCAGGTAAATAAGTATCGAAACCATGTAAAACGACATTGAGAGAAAAAGCAGCAGGGTGGGTAGTAGAAATGCAGGGTCTTTTTTAAGGATAAGCAGGATAAGAAGTATAAGCGGAACCAGATTCAAGAAAAGGTAACTGTTGAGTTTGCTCCGTATCATATCCGAAACTTTCAGGGGAAAGAAAGCATATGAGGAAAAGATATCATATTCTGTAAGCCAGTTGTACATTGAAGAGGAAAGTACTCCCAGAACAAGGGAAAACAGGATTAAAATATTTAAAGCTGGGAGCACCTTTCCCAGGGCTGAAAGGAGCATCCAGATAAGAGCTGCAGGCAGCAGGAATGAAAAAATTAATTTTCCGAGTCCTCCCTCACTTCTTTTAAGGTCAAAGAAATCCTTTGCGACAAAAGCTGCATACCTGTAAGAACCAAATTCCTTGCAGAGCCTGGAAAATGAGTTTGAAAAGTTCTTTCTTGTCTGGGGAAAATCCACTTTCAGGAAAAGCAGGGATAAAGCTGAAGGAACGATTATAAGCCCAGAGGAAAGCAGGAAACAGCTTTTTGAAGGAAGCAGGAAAAGAGAAAGGCTAGGTAAGCTATAAACGATTCTTGAATCCAGATTTCCGGAAATAAAAAGCAGAAAAATGGAGCCTGCCAGTAAACTCCAGGTCAGCAGCTTTCCGGAATAGGCATAGATAGTAGATAAGAAAAACACCAGGGAAAGCCCGATCATAAAAGAAAGAGAAAGTGTCAGTAGAAGGAGAAGGATAACAGGAAAATGGAAGTTTCCTGCAGGGATAAAGGCTACAGCAAGAGCAAAACCTCCAATGAAAGGCAGCACATAGAGGACAAAGTAGTATACGATATCTTTTATAAGGAAGTTTGCAAAGATCAATCTCTCTGAAACAGGAAGCGTCCTTGCAGAATATGCTATCAGACTTGCTTGCCCAAAACGCCGGTTCATAAACTCTCTGCCCATAAGCCCGAAGGCGCCTACCATGCCTCCCAGAAGTAAGAAAAGATAATGCATTCCGAGTGCGATCTGGGCATACGTAAAGATTTCGCTGAAAACCGGCAGAACCATACTTACGAAGAAAGTAAACAGGAAGATAAAAACCGGAAATAGGGAAAAACCATTGTTCCCGAAAAGATTTGAATGCATTCGCCATTCTTCTTTGAGCATGCTTTTGAAAATCTCAAACATAAAATCCCTTCTATCTATAGTCCGAGTTTCAGTCTTGATTTTGCGCCATTTTACGCTCGTTTTTGTGATATTTGCTCTTATTTCAGGCAATTTTTGCTTTTAATTTCAGGCAATTTCTTCTTTACTTCAGGCGTTTTGCTCTTATTTTTGTGTTAATTTGCGAATTCCTGCGTGATAAAAGAGTCTCAGATCCTGAAATTTTGTTATGCATACTGTGCAGACATCATCAAACCAATGCCGAATTCCCTGGTTGGCCCACCAGTTCCAGAAAGAATTCTTCAAAGTTTCTTTCCTGAAGGGTAAGATCGTCCAGGCGGCCTGTATATACCAATTTTCCTTTGTAAATGATCCCAATACTGGTACAGATCTGTTTTGCAATTTCGAGGATATGTGTTGAAATAAAAACTGTTCCCCCGCTTTTCACATAGCCTGCGAGAAAATCCTTTACTTTTCTCTGCATTACAGGGTCCAGATTGATTAGAGGCTCATCAATAATTGCTAGTTCCGGCTCATGCAGGAAAGCCTGGGCAAACATCAGTTTCTGCCTTGTGCCTCTTGAGAGGTCTTTGCACAGTGAATTTTTCTGGTCACCAAAATCCAGAAATTCGAACCATTTTTCGCAGGCTTTCTCATAGTTTTCCATTTTCCGGATATTTGCAACAAAATAGAGGTATTCTTCTGCCGTCAAAAAACTCGGGGGAGTTTCCTGTTCAGGGACAATACCTGCAAGTTTCCGAACCCGAACAGGGTCTTCGAGAACATCTACTCCCAGTACCCTGATTGAACCTGAAGTTGGCTTTATTTGACCGGTAAGCATTTTGATTATGGTTGTTTTTCCTGACCCGTTAGGACCCAGAAGCCCGAAAAGCTCACCTTTTCCAATCGAAAGGGAAATGTCATTTACTGCCTTTGTACTTCCATAGGACTTAGAAAGATTTCTGACTTCAATCATCTTTAAGGCTCCTGAAAGCCTGACATTTACAGGCAAATAAGATACGATGCCAATCATAGAGTAAATTAAAGGAAATTAAAGGAAATTAGAGTAAATTATATAGTAATTGGTTGTAACGCGACACAGGATAAAAATTTATTATAAGTTCTTATTGCCTAAAATATATAAAAGAGTTTCGGAGAATATTTTTGAATTTAATTCAGAACAGGAATGGTATTGTTTGGGTTGTGAAATATGGAATAATAAAAAAAGTTTAAAGTTAAATTATTTCCGAATAAAACAAAAATATAATTTTATTAAAAATATTTATTGAATGAATTTTATTAAAATTATCTATTGGAATAATGTTATTTTTTCAGCTCTTTTTCAATGGTTTCAACAACACTTCTCAGTACTTTGATTCTGGAGTACCGTTTGTCGTTTGATTCTACAATAATCCACTGGGCATTTGTTGTGCTTGTTTTCTGAAGCATCTCATCGACTACGATTTTATAATCTTCCCATCTGCTTCTGTTCCGCCAGTCTTCGTCTGTAATTTTCCATTTTTTCTCAGGGTCATGTTGCCGACTGTTAAAACGTTCCAGTTGAGTCTCTTGATCAATGTGAAGCCAGAACTTAACTACAATTGCTCCGGCCTGTGTAAGGATTTCTTCAAATTCATTGATTTCCCTGTAAGCCCTTTTCCATTCGTCCTCGCTGCAAAAGCCTTCAATTCTTTCTACCATGACGCGGCCGTACCAGCTTCGATCAAAAATTGTTATATGGCCGGCTCGAGGGATTCCTTCACAGAAACGCCAGAGGTAATGATGGGCTTTTTCGATGTCATTTGGCGAACCCACAGGGACTACCCTGTAAAGCCTGGGATTTAGATTTTCTACAAAGCGGTAAATGTTTCCTCCTTTGCCAGCCGCGTCCCAGCCTTCAAAGACCAGAATCAGAGGACGTTTTTTCTCAAAAAGCTCATACTGGAGGTCTGCAAGTTTTTGCTGGTATAACTTTTTTGATTTTTTATATTCATCGGTATCCATCTTTTTGGAAAGGTCAACCTTTTCTAGAATGGAATTGTTAAGCTGAGGAACCTCTGGGGTTTCCGTATCAAGATATTTGAGGGTCTGTTCAGCCGGTGTTCTAGTTGCCTGTTCAATAGAGTCTTCAATCGCATGGATGACCGTCGTCATAATTTTTAAAGTTGCAAAGTTTCGGTCATTAGCTTCCACTATTGTCCAGGGGGCATAAGGCATATCGGTTTTCTCTAAGATCTTCTCGACAAGCGGCATATACTCATTGTATTTATGGATGAAATCAAGGTCCTGTCTTGCTTCATCCTCATACTCGTCAAATATTGGAATATCAATTTTTTTAAGATCTTTAAAACGTTCTTTATGCTCTTTTTCACTGATGTGAAGGAAAACTTTGATTAAAAGATACCCATCATCGGCAAGTTGTCGCTCAAAATAGTTTATTTCTTCCAGGTATCTCCCCAGTTCTTCTTCAGATTTGTTCTTTTCCAGACACTCTATAATTGCCCTGCTGTACCAGCTCCTATCAAAGATTCCAATCTTTCCCTTCACAGGAACTCTAGACCAGTAGCGTACAACGAAGGGCTTAAGGAGTTCTTCATAGCAGGGCCTGTTCATGGTATGGAAATCGTATCCTCTGGGGTCAAGAGAAAGAATAAAACGGTTGATATCCTCTGCCATTCCGGACACGTGCCAGCCTTCGAAAACGAGGATAACAGGTATCTTCAAATCCCAGGCTTTGCGCTGTAGTTCTCCGAGGCTGGTTTTAAATGCTTTTTGATTTTTTTTGTACTCGGCAGTTGTTATTTTCTTGGAGAGGTCGATTTTTTCAAGCATAAATGGCCCTGCTTATTTTTTGAATTAAAATTAATCTCAGTATAACTATATTTTGATATAGGTTTATAAGATTTAGTTAATTGGGTATAATAGCTTTCTGAATAAATATGATACGTAACCTGCATTTAATTTAGTTTCGTCTTTTTGCAGATGTTAACTTATTTTCAATTAACATATATATCAATTGTCTGATTCCATAAATTGATAATATTTAGACCATGTTATAGAAAATAATGAAAATTCCTGCTTATGGAACAAAGTATTCGTTTCGCTCAATAGTTACCCATAAGAGTTATACAAACAGAACAGAAAACAATTTTATAAATATAGCTTAATAATTATTGGATTTGAAGTATATATATTACGATTAGTCACCGTATATAATATAGTTAACAGTCAATTCTATTTAGGATTAATAATTTATCAATATGCAAGAAAACAATATATTTTAATAGGTATTATATAGAATACTTAAATTTATATTATGACATTTTACAGATATGTACGTATTTTAAAGTATGTTTTTAATGATCTGTAATTTGTATACTAAGAATACATAAAATAATACACATAGTTAAAAGTATCCAATATGATAAAGATTATAAATAACCGGTTTTATTTTGTAACAGTTTAGTCTGGCATAAGTAAATATATATTAGAATATATGTTTTATTATATCTGTTGTGTATATCTATAAAATGATTCACTTAAAATATATATTTTGGAATATGCATTTTGACAAGACTTTATAAACTAGATACTTCATTTAAAGATGCATATTGTATATTATATATGTTAATATCATTGCTTTTTAGTTATTACGAATAATAATCATTAGTTTGATTATTTACTAAAAACGATATTAGAGTATATCATTAAATATAGTTACTCATTAAAACAAATATATACACTCAACATACTAATCTGATTCAAAAAAAACATTTGAAATATATATATATATGTTTTATGATTTTTAATAACTTTTTACAAAACATTATTAATATAACACTATATTTATAATATATTTTTTCAAGTAATTAGTGTACACTAATTAGTTTAAATTTTGACCAATACGCATAGTTATAAAATGAACAAGTAATCATATAATATATCTAGCATATTGACAGATAGACAAGTATAATGATATTTCAAAATAAGGACCATTTTATATTCTGCATGAAAAAAATATAAGTATTCTTATAGTATATGAGTATAAATTCTGTTAAGTTCTTTGTCTTTTTTCTTTTATTATTTTATGCATTTACTCCTCCGGTTGTCGGCCAAATACACCCTATTCTTATAGTCCTTGTAACAGATGAGTTTACAAAATTGGGGTCTAAAAACGATTTTATGAAAATTTTCAATCATATGCTTATAATATATAGGAATATATTCTTTTATTTAGCTGTCTGAACCTGCAGAAAAGTTTCATAAAACAAACAGCATGAAATAATATTCTTGTTATGCATATCCGATATAAACAGATATATAATTTATTACAAAAACCGAGCTTTGTTCACTCAGTAAGAGTTTCAGTAAGAGTTTCCAGATAATTATAAAGGAATATCAGGAATACATGGAAAAAAATAGACGAAGTCTGTCTGAACAAGTTAGTTTTTTTGTATATTTAACTGTAAATATCTCTTAGCTTTTTCAATCTAACTTTTATTTTCATAGCAAACATATATTACGCACAATATAAAAATAAACGTTCGCTTATTATGTGCCTATATTTATATAATATTTTTTAACTCAATTGGTGTAGACTTACTATGTGAAAAACTAATAAAAAAACATACTAACAATTCAATCAATTTCCTCCAAGAACGTGCTTTAAGATTTATCGATTAAAATATATAGATATCTTAAATAGCATATAAAAATTAGTTTTACTCTTTATATTTTGAGAAATTACACAAATATTAATATATTATTTAAAGATAATATATAAATATATTACAAAATATAGTTTAAAAAATTAGTACTTAGCTTTAATAATATTTAAATTTATTACATATTTTTATAAAATAATAAACAAATTTAACAATTATTATATAGATCTTCTAACAAATTTCCATGTATTATTATATAATTACAATTAAAAAATACAAATTAAAATACCTGACTCTTCAAAAAATAAGAGAAATCGGAAAATATATAATTAAATTATAATGCCAGCTCAAGGTCAAATATTTCTTCAAAAAGTTTGTATTTTTTGCGGGCCCTGTACAGGTACTGACGGATAGGAGTTTTATCTTTTGCCCTTGCAAAAAGAGCTTCTATTTCCCCTTTAGAGAAGACAGCTTCAAGCTTTTTTATGGGAATTGACTCAAGCCCTTTCCAGTCATCGATCCTCTGACTGCTTATAGGAATTGGAATAGGAAGCAAAGATACCTGGACCTCATCTACCCAGTTCCATTCAGAATCATAGATGTTTGCATAAAAAGCCCCGCAAGAGATGCATTTTGTTACTACTACGTTTCTTTCTCCTGCCATGTGATAACTAAGGCTCATAAGAATAGAGTCGCATATGGTGCAGTTACCAATCTCATTTTCTTCCAAGCTATAAGCATTTATTTGGTTCTCTCCAATGTAGAGATTATTTCCTTTAAGGTCATAGCTGTATTCCATATTATTCGCTCCTGGATGAATCTGAGAGGGCCAATGCTATTGATTTTTAGGCTTTTTCTTGTTTTTCACTCTCTTTCTTTGTAAAGGTTATAAACCTATTAAAATTAATCGGGTATATATCTCTGAAAAACCATACATTTTTACATCCCTTTATAAAAATTTTAATATTTTACTTTCCTGTCCTCCAGAGAGGATTTCATAGAATTCTCTTCACATAATAATTCCTGTATTTTATTCTCTTATTATTCAGTATGACTTTTCTTATATATTTCTTTTTACAATAATTACAATATGTCCCAATTAATTTATGTAATTATATAAAATTACAGTTTTTATTTTAATTTTGGATACATATTTTTGAACAAAAATATTATTTTCTTCTAAAATATAGACTAATTTTTTATAATTTTTGAAATCTTGCTATTAAATAAAATCATGTCCTGAATTGCTTTAATACACCCTTTCCATTTGGGGTAACCCTAACATAATGTGCGCCATTAATGATGGGGTTCAAAGCTTCTGGGACAATATGAGAATCTCTGAAAATCCAGTTCAGATAACACTGAGTTCATCCCAAAACCAAATTTCTTTTTAAACCAATAAAAATTTCAGAGCTATATTCCACGATAAGAAACTCAATTGATCTTTTATATTCGAGATTCAGAAAACCAAGATTGAGTTTAGAGATGAACTCGCTAAGTTTTGAAAAGAAGCATTGATTTTGGCTAAGGTAATTTTTGAAAAATAGAAGCCTGCACAGAAGTTTCACCCCTGAACGATTCCATCCTTTAACCTTATTACCCTGTCTGCGTATTCGGCATGCCATTCTTCATGTGTAACCATTACAATTGTCTGCCCTTTTTTCTGATTGAATTTTTCAAAAAGGTCAAGTACCTCCTTTGAGGTCTCGGAGTCAAGGTTGGCGCAGGGCTCGTCTGCAAAAAGGACTTCTGGGGAATGGGCAAGAGCTCTTGCTATTGAGACTCTTTGCTGCTGGCCTCCACTCATTTTGGACGGGAGCTGCTGCAGGCGGTCGCCAAGCCCAACTGCAGAAAGAATTTCTGCGGCTGCGGATTCGCATTCGGTTTTACTTTTGCCCTGCATCATAAGGGAGATATAGACATTTTCCATAGCATTGAGCTCGGGAAGTAAAGCATAGTCCTGAAAGACATAACCCAGGTTATGAAGCCTGAATTTGCCTTTTTCGCTGTCCGACAGTCTGGAGGTATCCGTACTGTCTATAATGACCTTTCCCGAGTTTGGAGTATCAAGCAGGCCGAGCTGGTTCAAAAGTGTGGTCTTGCCTGAACCGCTCGGGCCCATGATCGCAATAAACTCTCCACGCCGGATTCTCACATTTACGCTGCGCAGGGCCCGAACCTCTACTTCTCCCATCTTGAAGGTTCGCACGATATCGATACCTTCTATAATAGTATCTACAATAGTATCCTCTGTATGTTTTCGGATTTCATCCGTACTTTTCACTATATCCTCTGTCGGCTTTTGGATTTCATCCATGCTTTTTACTGCATCCTCATTCTGCTTTCGGATTTTTTCCATAGTTTCACCCTTTATTTGCCCCATTTATTTGCCTCATTTATTACCTCATTTATTTGCCCCAGATCAGGTCAAGAAGATCTTTCTGAGCCAGTTTGTACGCAGGAATTACTGAGCCAACTACAGAAGAAAGAAACAGTAAGACTGCCCGGTTTAAGGCTTCTGCATTGTCCAGCTTGAGGCTCATGTCTCCGAGCGGGACTTCTACAGGGTGGGAAACCGTATAAGGCACAAGCCCGAAGCGCATAAACAAGTAGCCAAGTATAACGCCCGCGCCTGCGTAAAGCATGGCCTGGAGCACAAAGGATGCAACTATCACGTTTTGTTCTATTCCTATTGCTTTCTGAACCCCTATCTGTCTTTTTTTGTTCACAATATTTACGTAAATAACCACAAAGATGATCACAAAAGCAATTAGCAAGCCGATAGCATTCATAATATTCCGGACCAGCCCAAGTGTGCTTTCGATCAGCCGGAGGATACCTGCAAATTCATGCCAGGTACGGATATTCTCACTGATGCCAAGAGAAAGAAGCGCAGTCCTTGTATCGTCCTCAGGTGTGCCGTCTGCGGTTTTAACGGCTATTTCCTGAGCAAGGTCCCTGCCCTCAATACCCAGCATTTCTTCAAGGTCAGATCTGGTAAGGTAAGCCGAGGCATCAGCCATGAAATAGCGCGTTGTATAAATTCCTTTTACCCTGAACTCCCGGGTTACGCCTCCGATTGTGAGTTCAACGGTGTCTCCTACTTCCACACCACCTAAAGACCTTGATTCCATAAGGGCTCCAAAACCTCCCGATACCTCCCTGCCCAGAATTATTTCTCCTTTATCAGGCCTGCTCAGAAATTCCCCACTTATTATAGCGTCTTCAAGGCCTGTTACAAAAATCTCATCCGCAGGATCTATCCCATAAACCGTAGCTCCTATTTCCTTCTCTTTATAGCGGAAGTTTCCAGTAGTTTTCAAGCGAGCCGAAGTCCCTACTACCTGCGGGAGACTTTCTATCTTTTTCTGGAGAGCTGATGCGTCCTCTATATAGCGTTCTTCTTCCTTTGGTTCGACCACGACGTTTCCGGTCTGAAAGTTCACCATAAGTTCATTGAACTTGAGCGTAACCCCGGCCAGCATGCTTGAAAAGAGCACAAGCTGTATAAAGATCAGGGTCAGGACAAAAACTGTAAAGATTGTAATCCCTTTATTACCTCTGGTTATAGAGCGGCTGGCAAGGAATAAGGAAACTCTCGCTTTTTCGAGCATAATAGGCCATCCTTTCTGGTTAATTCCATTATCGGGCTTGTTTCCGAAATATTTGTTTCCGAAATTCTTGTTTCCGAAATTCTTGTTTCCGAAATTCTTGTTTCCGAAATTCTTGTTTCCGAAATTCTTGTTTCCGGAGATTAGATCTTGCCTTTCTTTTTCATATAGAAACTGACAGCTGCAAGAACCAGGACAGCTCCGAGCACAATTGGAAGAACGCTTCCTTCCTGCCTCTGCACATTAAAAGTGAGGTGCTCGCTAATCTGGTGTTCGCCAAAATCATCCTCATACTCTACCAGCAGGGTCACATTCTGATCACCTGTCTTTTCAGGAGTGAATGTAAAAACTGCAGGAGCGTCATCGTCTTTATCCAGCCGCCCGAGAAAAGCACCCGTACTCCCGCTGCCCTCAAGTCCTTCAAGCCTGGCTTTGACTGAGCGAGCTTCTCCTTCCCCAACATTCTCTAGCCTTAAAGTAAGGGACGCCTGCTGCCCTTTCACAGGAATCTCCGGGTCAAATTTCAGGCTTGAAATATCAATTTGCGCCCGATTAAGTACGTTAATTCCAATTTCCTGGACCTTGTCTATCTTGAAGGTCTCCGTATTATTCGAGGCTGTTATCCGCAGTGGAATTCTGTAAGGCTTCACATCGGCGTTGCTGCCCAGGAGAAGTTTGAAAGAAAGGTTTTCGGAACTGCCTGCACTCAGGTTCTCAAAGAAACGAACATTATCTTCCAGTGGGATTAAAGGTGAAGAGTTGTTGAGGTTAAGCATTACCCTGACATTTTTTGCGTTCCCGTTTCCCGCATTCTTAACTGTTGTCCTCAGGTAAAATTCCTGTCCAGGAACTATAGCTCCTGAAGATGAATTACCCTCATTTACAGGAAGAATTTCAGTGCCGCTGAGTATAAGGTCGGGATTTCCTTCCACCCGAACAGGAATTCTTTTAGAAAAACTTGTTCCGCTCTTGTCTTTGATAGTAAACTCGATCTGATAGATCCCTGACTCAGCCTCTGGATCTACCCTCAAATAAAAGTTCAGTTCTACCTTGGAACGCTGCCGTATCTGTTCAATCCGGAAAGTTCGCTCCGTGTTCGTCCCGGAACCATAAAGTTCTGACGTGCTATACTTAAAAATGAAAGGATGAATTTCCTCAATTCCTACTATTACGTTCTCTGCAGGCTCGTCTCCGGCATTCTGGATATTGATCTTTATGAGCAGATCTTCTCCCGGCCTGGCAGGATTGGGGTTGATTTCCGAGACCTCAACTCCAAGGTGAGTGTTTCCTGACACTACAACTGCAGAAGCCGGGCCTGTCAAAAAGACAGTTATCATCAATAAGGCAAGTACAAAATGAAGAGACAATGCCGAGCTTCTATCTGTTAGTGTTCTGTTTACCGATTTTTGATTTCCCGGTATTTTACCTACCACTCTTCGATTTCCCTGTGTTTTACTTACTTCTTGTCGATTTCCCTGTGTTTTACTTACTTCTTGTCGATTTCCCTGTGTTTTACTTACTTCTTGTCGATTTACAAATGTTTTACTTACTGCTCTTTTATCTTCCAATGTTTTGTCTACTGAATTGTCTACTGAACTTCGATCTCCCGATATTTTATTTATCAATCTTCGGTCTGCAGACATTCGATCTATTAACTTCTGCTTCTTTTTCCCGATGCAAGAACACTTTTCTGGACAGGTGGGCTTCATATATAACAGTCCTCGTGCCTAGTTTATAACGGTTGCACTTTATTTGCAACCTATAATATGTTGTATTCCAAGCCTTTTCAAAAAAGGCTTGAGCGAAAACGTCTAACTGCGCGGTCATTTCGCTATCTCTCCCGATTTTGAGGCTTCAGACTTAAGTTTCTCAAAATACTGCCTGGTCTCGGCCGTAACAACTTTTCGCAGGGCCAGCAGAGCAATAAGATTTGGAATAGCCATGAGACCGTTTACGATATCAGCAAGTACCCATATAACATCTATAGTCAGGAAAGCACCTGAGGCAACAATCAGGATGTAAATTATTTTGTAAGGGAGAATTCCTTTTACACCAAAGAGATATTCCACACATCGTTCGCCATAGTAATTCCAACCCAGAATAGTTGTAAAGGCAAACAAAATGAGCCCGACTGTTACGATGTAATTTCCGGCCTCTGCAAGTACTGTGGAAAAAGCGTAGCTTGTCATGTAGGCACCTGCAAGGTCGCCTGTCCAGGAATCCGTCACGATCAGGACAATTCCGGTCATGAGACAGATGATAATGGTGTCAAAAAAAGTTCCTGTCATGGAAATAAGCCCCTGCCTGGCCGGTTCTTTTACCTTTGCAGCCGCAGCGGCTATTGGAGCACTTCCGAGGCCGGACTCGTTTGAAAAAATTCCACGCGCAATTCCCATTCTGACTGCAAGCATCACCCCTGCACCAAGAAAACCACCCCGTGCAGCAGTTCCTGTGAATGCAGTGTTTATTATCAAAGAAAGGATTTCAGGAATTTTCTCAAGGTTTAACCCAAGAATTATCAGGCAGCCCGATACATAGCTTATTGCCATGAAAGGCACAAGTAGCTGAGCGACTGCTGCAATCCTCCTGATCCCGCCAAGCGTTACAAACGCCACAAGCAGGCTTATTGCAAAAGCGCTCAGGGTTTCAGGGATATTAAAGGCAATCCTTGCCGAATCGACAATGGCATTTACCTGCGGAAAGGTTCCTATTCCAAAGAGGGCTACATTCATCCCAAAAAAAGCAAAAGCGGCTGCAAGAACGCGGCTGTACTTCATCTGCCCAAGCCCATTTTTGATATAATACATAGGCCCTCCTGACATCTGCCCTTTTGCGTCCACGACCCTGTATTTGACTGCAAGCAGGGACACGGAATACATGGTTGCCATACCGAAAAAGCCTGCAAGAAGCATCCAGAAAAGAGCGCCTGGACCTCCCATTTTTATTGCAGTTGCAACCCCAACTATATTCCCTGTACCGATAGTTGAGGACAGTGCAGTGGTGAGAGCTCCAAAACTCGAGAC
>Ga0160425_1001171_pt1 | contig 27127 bp, 50 predicted proteins | sample BioMet8_FD_108193 | JGI IMG/M metagenome (GOLD analysis project Ga0160425, IMG submission 108193) | Microbial communities from bioreactor (seeded with sewage sludge) at Lawrence Berkeley National Lab, California, USA - Biofuel... | ecosystem: Engineered > Bioreactor > Anaerobic > Unclassified ...
AAATGCATGTGGATATTTTTATGTCACATATCCATATACTAAAGAAGATAATAGAGCAGATCAAGATCGTTATAAAGTAGATGTTGGCTATATTGTTATAAATGGTAGTAAGTATACAGTCTATTGTAGTAATATGAGCGATACAGCAAATTGTACAGCTGGTACATTTTCTGTTGGTTCAACAAGCCCTTGTGCTAACTACTAAAAATACTTGAAATGTGAGAAATTATATTGTATAATCTTCTTATTGTTCTGGTAGCTCAGCTGGATAGAGCAACGCCCTTCTAAGGCGTGGGTCAGGAGTTCGAATCCCCTCCGGAACACCATAATGACCTTATTTAGCCCTTATTTTATAAGGGTTTTAATTTTTTTTACTCCAGGATTTACTCCCACTTGATTTCTAAGATGAATTTTACTTTACACTTTTTAGTAATATTTATCGGTAGTTTTTGCTATCTTTTTTCTAACATTATCGCTTATATGACCATACTTATCGACAGTAGTAGTGTAGGACTTATGACCTAGTCTTTCACTTATATGATATAATTCCCAACCTTCAGCCATCATTGTTGCTACATATGTGTGTCTTAAGTCATATAATCTTATTTTAGGCACGTTAGCGACACTTATATAATAATTGAATATACTTCTTAGGTATGTATCACTAATTGGCCTTAGAGTACGGCAATTTATTAAAATAGGTGTATTATATGTTATCTTAATTAGTTTTAATGATTCCATATACTTTTTATAGTCTAATATTTCATCAATTAGTTTTGGAGACACATCTAAGTCTCTTTGTGATTGATAGTTTTTAGTCATTGAATAATATTCTTTACCATTAGGATCATAATTAATAGAGTGATGAATTGATATTGTATTATATTCTTTTGATATATCACCAAATGATAAAGCTCTTGTTTCTCCAGGCCTATCACCAAGATTAAGTTCTATTAAAATAAATATTTTAATTAGTCTAGCTTTATATTGTGTATAAAAGTTATCACTATTGATATCTTTATCAACGACTTTTAAAAATTCTTTAAAATGATTAGGAAGCCAATATTTCATTTTAGTTTCAGGAACTTTTATTTTTTTAATTCCATAAGTAGGGTTAACAATAATATAATTTTCTTTTTCACACCAAGTAAAGAAAGCTCTTAATGTTTTTAAATATTCATTTTTTTGACTATCAGTCTTATCTAAATCAGTTATGAATTTTATAATATCTTTTTTAGTTAGTTTAGTAACTCTTTTATCTTGCAATGGTTTATATGCCGAATAGAATATTTTTTTTCGTCTAATAGTAGTATATGCAAGATGTTCTTCATTTTGACATGCGAATATATATTTATCCCATAATTCTTCAAATGTATCACTATGAACTATTTGTGATTTTCTAATAAGTTTTGTCTTATAATTATCGCGTATTTTTATAGCATCATCTAAACTAAATATTTTTTTATTATCTATTTCAGCAATTGTTGATTTTGGATTCGCCATTGCAATAATATAATTTTTATTTTTTATGTTTTGATAGATAGATTGATATCTAGTTTTTTTATATATTTTTAAGTTCATATTATATCGCTTCTTTCTTTACTTTCTTTGCATTTTTTGATAAAATTGTATATGAAAAAGAGTTTAGGTTATTTTTTCGTTTCTTATTCTCCTTTTCAATCTGTCTAGTGTTGTCGCACTAGACTTTTTTTATGCATTATTTTACTTATAAGTTACTAGAGTAAACACTGCTTGGTTTCCTAATGCACCTTCGTGTTCACTAGAATTTATCTTGATGTCGATAATTTCATAACCATCAGATTGCATATGATCTAAAATATTATTAATTTGAGTTGTATATTTATCATCAGCAGTTATTGAAAAAGCTGTTAAATTAGCAAAACTCTCTATTAACAATACATGTGTTTTACCGTTTCTTTCTTTTAAATATTTTTTTATATCTTTATCGTAAGTGGCCTCAGCCATTTTTTCATTTTGTTTATCGAACAATCCCATCATAATCACTTCCTTTCTCTAATTCTTTAATATACTTATCAGCTTCGTCTTCAATATCTTCTAATTTAAATTCTAATAATCGTTTTTTATTGTATAAATGGTTAAGTTCTATATGCGCAAATTCATGAAGAATAGTTTTTTTCTTTTTATAGTTAGAAAGATAATCGTTTATTACTACAATAGTATCTTCGTTATGAAGAAATACAAATCCATATATTCTTTTAGGTAATTTGTTATAGACAATAGTTATATTATTTGAATTAAGATATTCATTTTGACTAATTGAACCATCTAGTAACTCTCTAATCATATAACTACACTTTCTATTTTTTTTCGTCTATATCTTTTTTAATAGCATTCATTACAGTTATAACGGCTTTTTTTTCATCATCAGTAAGTTCTTTAGCTTTACTGAATAGAACTTCATCAAGCTCACTTAAATTAGATTGTCCATTATCTTCAATTAAATCACTTTTTTGTATATTAAAATAATTTGCTAACATTTCAACTTTATCAATTCTAGGAAAAGCTGTACCATTTGTCCACTCTCTAACAGTAGTATATTTAAAACCTAAATCTTTGCATAATTTATTTCTATCAACATTATTAATTTTCATATAATGATTTAAGTTGTTAGCAAATATCTTGCCATCATAAAGTTCATTCATAATATAGCTCCTTTCTTATATACACATTATACATTTAAAACGCAATAAAAACAATATACTTTACACACTACTGCAATTAAATTGCAAATAATTGTTGACATTGCAATTAGACTGCAATAGAATGGAAGTAGATAAGGAGATAAGGTAAAATGAAAATTACAATTAAAGCTGCTAGAGTAAATAAGGGATTGCTAATAAATGATGCTGCGAAACTAATTGGAATAAGCCCAAGAGCATTACTTAGTTATGAGCACATGACCACAGAGCCAACGATTTCGGTAGCATTAAAAATCGCTGCAGTATATGGAATCAACATTAATGATCTAATTTTTTTTAATAAATAATTGCAATTTAATTGCAAAATAGGAGTTAAATATGGAAAAATTATTTTACACTGTTAAAGATATTCAAGATATTACAGGTTATAAATATAACAAATCATACAAAATAATTAAAGATTTACAACAGCAAATGAAAAAAGAATATCCTAATTGTTTAATTATTGGTACGACAATACCAATTGAATATTTTAAACAAAAGACAATAACAAATATCAATAAATGAAAAGGGGAATAAGAAATGAAAAAATTATTAATAAGTTTATCAAGGTTAGGTGCGTTATATATAGTTATTCACGATACAGTAAAAACAACAATATATAGTTGGATAACTGGACAATATATAGGATTTACATGGCTTGGTATTATTATTTTCACTATAGCTTTAATATACACAATAAGCGAATTTGATAAATGTATGAATTAGGAGGTCATATGAAACACGGATTCATTTTATATACAGATTATTTTGAAAAACTATCGAATCTATCAGATGAAGAATTAGGACTTTTAATTAGAACTATTTTTCAATATGAATTAGATCCTAAAAAAGAAAGCCCAGTTATTACAAATCCTATTATATCAATGGCTTTTGCTTTTATTAAAAGTAATTTAGATCGTGATAGAGAAAAATATACTATTCGTTGTGAAAAAAACAAGAATAATGCTAAAAAAAGATGGAAAGAATTAAATGCAATCGCATCCATTGGCAAAAATCGCAATGCGAAAAATGCCGATAATGATACTGATAATGATACTGATAATGATACTGATAATGATACTGATAATGATACTGATAATAATATAAATAATATAAAAAAGAAAAAAAGAAAAAATAATTTTAAAAAGCCATCGCTTGAAGACATTAGCAAATTTATTCTTGATTCTAATATTACTAAAGTAGATGCAGAAGAGTTCTTAGATTATTACGAAAGTAATGGTTGGATGGTTGGAAGAACTCACATGAAGGATTGGAAAGCTACTATTAGAAACTGGAATAGAAAAAATAAATCATATGATGATGATTTAGATAATACAGTTTCAAATTATGAGAGGAGTAAAAATGGAAATATCTGAAACAAGAAATTTATTGCAAAGATTAAAAACATATAAGCAGTCGTTTACACTAAATGCATCTGTCTTAACTGAATGGCAAAATGTTGTTGAAGAATTTTCATACAATGATATTAATTCCAAATTGTCTGAATGGTTAAAGTCTAATTCAAATAATTATGAATATCCATCTCCATATGAGTTAACAAGAGGATTATCTACAATAGCCGAAAAAGAATTAAATCCACATGTATTATGTCCAATTTGTGGCAAAATTATTTCTCTAACTACATTTGATAATCATTTTGATAGATGTTCAAGTACAGAATATTTAATTCGTATGAATATAAAACACTTTAATAGAACATTTACAATGAAAGATTTTAATAAATTGAGTGATATTCAATTTTGGACTAAATATTGGGAATTTTGTTATTTACTAGACGAAAAATTATCAAATAGTAATGAAAAACGATGCTTAGCTAACGCAGTGCTTACTCATAAAGGTGGTAAGCCAATAACAACAGCAGCTGCAATAGTTGAGGCAATGCAATGAATATATTGTTATGTATCTTTCTTTGCTTAGGTATTGTAATAGAAATTATTTACTTAATTGAAAAGAAACAAATTTTTAAAAACATTGATTATAAAGCAAAATATGATCTGCTTAAATTAAGCAATAAAGAATTATTAGACAATACGACTGATTTAAAGTCAGCATTAGCAGCAGCAAATAAAAGAATTGAAACAAATGATAAAGCATTAAAACTTTTAAGAAAAATACCAACGGCTGTTAAAAGGCAATTTGGAATATTTGAAAACAATAGCAAAAAGAAATAAGGTGATTGGATGATAAGTGTGTTAATAGTAACAGTAATAATAGTAGCTTGTATACTTTTATCTCTATTTTTATCATTAGTATTTTATTTTATATATGCAATTGCATTTATAATTAAAACTTTATTTAAAAAAATATTCACAAATGAAAAGGGGAATAAAAATGACAATAATTGAAGCTAATGAGGAAATAGAGCATTTAAATAATCAAATAAATTATTTATATCAAGAAAAAGAAAGAATCTTTTATCTAACTCAACCTCAAGCGACAAAGTTTGACGGAGAAAGAGTCAGTGGTGGAATTAGAAGAAACAAACTTGATGATTATGCAATACAGACTGAAATAATTGATAATCAAATTAGTGATTTAAAAGGACAGCTTAGGCATCTAATGAATTATGTAGAAAATGAATTAAAGACCATTAGCAAGTACAAACCATTAGAAGCAGCAATTATCAAGGATAGAGAAGAATTACATCTGTATTGGTACGAAATCGCTAATAAAGAAGGGTTTTGTGAAAGACAATGCAGAAGAATTTACGATAAATATAAATTTAATAAAATAAGGAGTAAAAATGAACAAAAGAAAAAAAGAATTAAATCTAAAAATAAGTGATCATAAAAAAGAAGTTGATTCAACTGATTATGAATTACTTGATGAATCTTTAAAAGATTTAATGAACAGAATTACTGAAGGATTAAATATATTAACTGCTGGAATTAAAAAAATGTCTGAAGAAATAGAGGAGCGCAAAAAAAATGACGGAAACATTAATTGATATTATTTGTTGGTTAATACCATTAGATTTTTTCTTAGTATTACTAGCAGCTGCTTTAATACTAATATCATTATCAATAAAATTCACAATAAACTTGTTCAAAATTAAATAATTGTAATTAAAAACTATTAATAATCATTTAACATTTATACTAACTCTCTCTAAATACTTTTATTTGTACGAGTTTGCAATAGTTAGTTTGGTACAATTTTTTATTTAAGAAAGGTAAAATGTATGGAAATGAATTTTTACGTTAGAACTGAATATGGGGATATTGCAAAATTAATTTCAATTGATTCAAAACATAAAATATATAAATTTGATAAAGAAATATTTGGTGTTGCTGGATCTCCGTCAGATATTCTTGATTTAAATGATGATTGGGATAGAGATGTATTAAATGATCTAATAGACAACAATAGAATAAAACTGTATTTAACTGATTTATTAGAAGTAGGGGATATTATTAAATATGATATTCCAACAGGTTTAGAACCAAATGAACATTCAATTGGTTATACAGATATTTCAAATGATGAAATTCTTGAAAATATAAAGAAAGAATCTAATCATTATAAAATTTTATCAATTATAGCTCATGAAAGAGTAAAAAAGGATGAATATAAAACATGTTAAAACTAAAAGCTGATACGGATTTAAAAGAATTAAAGAAACTTGGCTTTATTTATTATAAATCTGAAAATGTATATAGATTAGAAAAAGAAATGCCTGGTGGTAATTGGAATGCAGTATTAGCACAAATATGGCCAGATAGAATATGGATTAAAAAAGGTGAAGAAGAAAAAATCGAATCATTATTATATCCATATTTAGAAAGAGTAAATAAATGAATATAAAAGATTTATTATCAAGAGACGATCTATATTGTGTTAAATATTTAGGCGATACATTATGGATACAATATGCAAATAGACAAGATAAAGAAGTTGCTTGTCGACAATTATCGAAAGAAGATGTTGATTATTTAATAATTACATTAAAAAAATATAAAAAAGCAATAGACATGATATATTATTTTTTAATCAAAAGACATGATACAAAATTTAGTGAAGAAACAATAAAATCAATTATTATAAATGAAATTTATTATAAAGAAAGTGAAAACAAATGAAATTCAAAGTTGGCGATAAAGTAAGAGTTAGAAAAGATTTAAAACAAGGTATATATGGAAATATAAATTATATTAGTTGTATGGACGAATATAAAGATAAAATAGCAACTATAACAGAAATACTAGAATTTAATAATTGTTACATGTTAGATATTGATAGAAATGCTTATTATTGGTCTGGTGAAATGCTAGAACCAATAGAAAGTGGCGAAAAAGTAGCAAAAAGTAGCGAAAAAGTAGCAAAAGATATTATTGAATATCAAGGAAAAAAATATGATGTATTAGGTAAATGTATATATAATAGTGTTATTTATGGAGATAACACACTTGGACTTGATTTAAAAGAGCATAAAGAAGAAATACTTGATGATATAGAAAAAGAATATCTAGGCAATGTAATTAAGTATGTAATAGAACCAACTAAAAACAAAATAAAAAGCATAACAAAGATTAAAACTGAAGATATGATAGATGTTTTTTTTAATGATAATAAGGTTCATAAAAACCAATATCATAAAATAAAGAAGTTTTATATAAGAATTATTTTTGAAAATGGAGAAGAATTACCAATTCCTACTTTTGAAGATAAAAGAATGTATAAAGGAATGGTAGATAACCAACCATATACATTAGAAGAATTAGGACTTTAATATGGAAAATGTACCATTAAACAATTTCATTAAAAAATATGAAAAATATAAAATATTTCAAATTGATGGTAGCAAATATGGAATACCTATTAAAGAGCCATCACTAGACAATCTTAAAGCAATGGGATTTAAGAAAAACGAAATAAGTACTTATTATGAAGAATATTGCTATGAAAAGAGAATAACAACATATATATATTTTGATATATCAATGAGTGATTTTATAAGAAATGATGGAAAATTAATATTGCCTAAAGATACATTTATAATTACTGATTATACAACAGGCAAATACAACAAATTATCAATGGAATTAGATAAAATGATTAAGACATTAAAAGATAATCACTTAATTGATGATGGGCAAATGACAATAGATGATTTTTTAATAGGAAATTAATATGACTTATGAAGAAGACAAACTAATTGATAAAGATCATGTTGCTACACCAAGATATGTAGTTGAAGACATTTATAAAATAATCAATATAGAGCAATTTAAAATGATATGGTTTCCATTTAACAATTATGACAGTCATTTCAAATTAAAAGCTGATGAATTAAAACTTAAATATAAAGCAACACATATATTTGATGACTTGGGAAATGATTTCTTTAAAACTGAGCCACCAATAAATTGCGATTTGTTAATAAGCAACCCACCATTTAGTCAACAAAACGAAATAATAAAAAGAACATTCGAGATGGTTAATCAAAATAAAATTAGATCATTTTGTCTACTATTACCATTATCAACATTAGAAACACCAATACGAGCAGAATTATATGAAAAAAGCATTGATAAAATATCAATAATAATATTTAAAAAGCGAATCAAGTTTATAGGTAAAAAGAATTCATTTAATACTGCTTGTTGTTGGATATGCTATAACATACCAAATTTAAAAAATAAAATATATTGGATTTAGAAAGAGTGAATAAATGAAATTCAAAGTCGGAGATAAAGTAAAAACAATATATGGTGATATTGGAATTATTAAAAGTATTATTAAAGGTTCTTTATTTGGAGATTCAGATATTACATATAGAGTAGATACACCAAATTATATATATATGTGGGCAAAAGAAGATATGCTTGAACTCGCAGAAAGTGGTAAACCTAAAGGAATAAGAAAGGAAAAATATACTTGCATTGCTTTAAATGAATTAGACGGAACTTTTAAAAGATTTTATACTGATGAGTCTACTAATACAAGTTTTAAACAATTGCAAAAACTTAATAAGTTGGAAAAAGCAAATAAAAATTATATAAACAAATTAGAAGATATCAAAGAATTTGCACAATACACATTAGATAATATGAAAATTAAAGATGCAGGTAGAATTTTCATATGTAATACAATAATTGTAATAGCAAATAAAGCGTTAGGTGTTAAAAATGAATAATGATGAATTAGAAAAATACAATCAAATAAAGCGTCATTATGTACTTGGCATAGAAATAAAGCAAACCAAAGAAGAGTGTCTAGACGTATTATTACAACACGATGATATATTATATGAAGCATTAAAAGATATCAAAAAATATATAGATAATATGAATATAATAAACACGTTTGAAACAATAGAAAATATAGAAAATACAATAGATAAAGCAATAGGAGATGATAAATAATGAAAGAAGAAGATATAAAAGCTATTTTTGAAGAATATACAAGGTCGCTTGGTTATGCTGAACCTGTTATTATAAGCAGATATTTTAATGAAATAATTAAAAAAATATTAACATTAAATACTGGAAGTTTAGCAGAATTAGAAGCAAAAGTTTATACTTATGAAAAAATAATTGCTAATAGTAACTTTAAACCAATTTTAGATTATAAAAATAAAGCATTAGGAGATGATAAGTAATATGGAATTATTAATTGCAATTGTATCGTTCTTTATATGGCTAGAATTACATGACATTGCTGATTCATTACAAGAAATTGCATTTTATTTAAAGAATAGGTGATAAAGAATATGAATAGTTACGATATAAACTTAAATAATGCAGATTGCATTAAAGAAAGAGAAGAAATTGGTTATACAGAATATTTTAATATATGCACGAATCAAACGAGTAGAGTTGATTGGGGAATAGGTAAAAGTATATTATTAACATTTATATGCTTTCTTATTATAACAGCTATTGTTGTCATGATAACTGTACTTATAGAACTATGGAGATGATAAGCAATGTTAAATATAAAAGATAATAAACCAAAATATTATTCTGAAGAATATTGTGATGATTATAATACATTGCATTACAGGTTTATTATAGATATAGAAATGAATAAATTATCAAATAATATAGTATTAGAATATCAAAGAAATAAAATAAACCCTAATTTAAAACATCTTAAAAGATGCGAGTACTTAAATGAATATCATAAAGTATTAAGTTATAAAATATATGATTTAGATGGTAATTTAATAGAAGAAGGAGATGATAATAATGGAATCATTAGAAGAATATAAACAATCATTTAAAGGGTATACGAAAGATGAAATATTAGAATATACATATTATGAACACAGAAATAACTTAATAGCATCTGGGGAAGAATCTAGTGACATAACATTAGAAGAACATTATCATTGTTTAATATGTGAAAAATCTTATAAAACAAAAAAAGAAGCTGATCAATGTTTTAAAAATCATAATGAATTAGATTCATTAAGATGGGTAGCATTAGAAAGTTCATATATAAAATCTTATCTATATGATTTGAATCATAATATCGATTATATTATTAAAAAATTTAAAATCGAAGAATAGGTGATAAATAATGAAGTTATGGATAAGAAGTCAAGATAAAATGACTTTAATGCAAGTAAATTTTTTATATATTGGTGGAACTTATAAAAGTGAAGTAATGACTGATAAAAATAACATACTTTATTCATTAGGATTATATAAGACCAAGACGAGAGCATTGCAGGTTTTAGATGAAATAGAAAAAATATTAAAGCCAAAATACGAAAGGACTTTTGAATTTAAAGGTTACTCAGAGCAACCAACTACGATAATTTATGAAATGCCAAAAGAATAGGAGATATCTAATATGAAAATATTAACAGAATATGAAGAATTAATAAAGGATGAACCATTAATAGTTGTAACACGTACTATTGATAATAGATCATTATATGTTAATGGTGTTTTAATTGAAAATGCTAAATCTTTATTAAAAGTTATTCGCGAATTACATATAAATAATCAAAAACTTAAAAAGCAATTAAAATTGTATAAACATAGATTAGACGTTGCAAATAATTATATTGAATCTAGAAAAGAAAATATGATACCAGAACATTATGATGATTTAAAATATATTATTAATAATTGTGATAAAGAATCGACTTGGTAAATTCATTGTTAAATCATTAAATTAAAAGCATTAAAAATCTAAAAAAGTATAATTTAAATAAAATTATATTCCTATGCTTTATAATTAAGGCCAAGATAATATTTAGTAGTAGTTCGAATAATCATAAGCATAACCGAACGTTAAAAATAGGCAAAAAATCATTTAATTGCGTTTAGTTATAACGCAAATTTATAAAAGAATTAGAGATGGTTTTATGACAAAAAAAGAAATAATTGATTTAAGAAATAGTTTTATAACCAATGAAAGATTAGACGAAAAATCTAAACGAACAACGATAAGCTATACCAATGCAATTAATAAATTCATTGATTTTATTCCTGATACATTCGATTTAAATAAAGAATTATTAATTAATTATAAAGATAAATTATATAACGAAGGTTATGCAATAAAAACAAGAAATCAATATATAATCGTTCTAAATAAGTTTCTAAAATTTGCTGATCATTCTGATTTAAAATTAAAGAAGTTCAAAGAACAGCAAAAATCTTCAATTGATGATATTATTGAACCACAAGAGCATAAACGTATGCTTAGATGGGCAAAGCGATTAAATATGATTGATATGTATTATATAATCGAAATATTCGCATCCGTTGGCATACGATTGGATGAATTAAAATATTTCACAGTAGAAAATTTACAATCTAATTATATTAAAGGTGCATATAACAAAGGGAAAGAAAGGACATTAATTGTTACAAACGAATTAAGAAGAGATTTAAAACATTATTGCAAAGAGAACAAAATAGAATCAGGTATTATATTTAGATCTCCAGTAGATCCAACTAAAATGCTTTCAAATCGATGTATTGAAAAGCGATTAAAAAAGATTGCAAAGAAAGCAAAGATTAATCCAGATAAAATACATCCTCATGCATGGCGACATTTATTTGCTAAAAAGTGCAAAGAGTCAGGAATTGATTTAGACGAGTTAAGAGATATATTAGGTCATAAATCAATAGAAACAACAGCTTTATATACGATGACTTCAATGAAGGAAAAGAAAGAAAAATTAGAAAAAATTAGATATTAAAGTTGTCCGTTCAATGTCCGACTTTATAAGTTATAATGATATCATAAGAAAAAAATAAATAACTCCTGTCTTTTTCTTATAGCTATAGAAAGATGCCAATATGGTGTCTTTTTATTTTGGAGAATTTATGAGTGGAAAGATATTAGAAGAACTAATTGATATATTCCAGCCAAATGGTATAGATTGGCTTGGAGACAATATTAGTGAAGATAATCCTATAACTTACCATCATATTGTTAAAAAGGCCTGTGGTGGTCGCAAATCACTTGATAATGGTGCTTTATTAACAAAACGTTCTCATAAATATTTACATAGTATTTTAGAACAAAAAAATTATGAAACATATTTAAAATTAAATGATTGTTTTAAAGAATTAAATAAAACAAAACAACCACCAACAAATGATTATTATATAAATGTTCATACCATTTTAAATGGCAGTACTTTAACTGATCCATTTGAGCAAACAAAAACATATAAAAGGGAGATGATTAATCATGGCAAAAAAATGTAAAAGAGCATGTGGCAAAGGAAAAAAGAAAAAGTAATAACATGTCTTTAAAGTTAGACATTAAAGAAACTTATGTTAAGTTACTATTGTTTATATGTTGTAATTGCCTTTACAACAAGATTAATTATTATAATTAGTCTAGAGTAGATAATTAAGTAGTTCTTTAGCGAGAACGAAAAATCGTAAGCCCTTAGCGGGGGCCTGTTATTGTTGGTGCTGCTATGTCGCAAGAATAGCATATCCGGAACACCGTAAAACAAAAGCGTCGCGTGCGTTATCAAATGGTATTAGTTATCTATTCTAGAGTGATTATAATTAGTAATCACTAATAAAGAATTATCTTTTATAAAGAGAGCAACATCACCTCGCTTTTTTTATTTTCTAAAACACTAACATTATTGAAGAATCAAATGAAATGCAATTTTTCCATGATGCTTCGCTAGTTATAGATGTGTTGGTGTAGCTAACTATTTGTAGTTAGTTTAGAAATGTATATCCTCCTAAGTTATACGTTTCTGAAGTAACTAAGAATAAAAGGCGCTTATGAATTATCAAGTAAAAAAGAGATTATTATTTATATTGAATTTAAAATATGCAAGAGAATTGTCGCCTAAAATAAGACACAAAATATGGAAACAAATAGAAGAAGTTGAAAAAGAGTGATCATATGAAACCGTTTGCAGAGAAGTTCTATAAGTCAAAGAAATGGATTCATACTCGTGATTATATTATGAGTAAGTATTATGGAGTATGTCAGGTATGCAAAGAGAAACCAGCTGAGATAGTTCATCATAAGATATGGTTAACACCTGATAACATTAACAATCAAGACATTACATTAGGTGAAGAGAATCTAATACCAGTGTGTAGAGATTGTCATGCATTACTACATAATGATTCATCAACAACAACTAAAGAAGTTATGTTTGATAGCAATGGTCAACTTATAAAAAGAGGGTATAAATGATAATAAGAATATATACAAACAATACATTTCTTGACATAGATGTAGATATAAACACTAATACAGAACAGCTTGCTGTTGAATTATCAAACGGCAACATGGTAGGTATAGAAGATGTAGATAAAAATATGTTTTATATTAATGGAATTAATATAATAGCAATCGAAGTAATCAAGTATACTGCCCCTATTGAATAAAAAGAGCAGTTGCTAAGAAGACCGCGCCTGAACCTTCGAAGACCTGCGACCAACACATATGAGGGGGGTATACCAAATGATGAAGAGAATGAATTTAAAATCATTAAAATCAAGTGTTGAATCAATTAAATCTGATAAAAAACCAATTGCATCATCACTATTACAACAAGCAATTTTTTGCGAGAAGACTTTAAATAAATTAAAAAAAATAATTGATGCTGAAGGAACAACATGTTTAATGGCAATTGGTAAAAATGGTAATTTGGTTGAATGTGAAAGACCTGAAATGAAATCATACAATGCATTAATAAAAAATTACAATGCATTAGTAAAAAATTTATATGACATCATAGAACCAGAATTAGAAGCAACTGATCCTAATGATGATTTAGACAAATTTAACAATGAATTATATTAGAATTTATTATGACCAAATTATTCAAGGAAAAATTAAAGTTTCAAAGAAAGTAGAAAAAGAAGTTGCTTATTTAATTCATGAATTAGATAATCCAGGGAAATATCATTATGATGATTATTTAGCAAATAGACCAATAAGATTTATAGAATCATTTTGCAAACAATCTCAATCAACATGGATTAATAAACCAATAAAATTAGACTTGTGGCAAAAAGCAATTATCCAAGCATTATTTGGTTTTGTTAATTCAGAAAAAATTCGAAGATACAAAGAAGTTTTAATAATAGTTGGAAGAAAAAATGGGAAATCAACATTACTAAGTGCGCTTTCACTTTATATGCTTTTAAGTGATGGTGAAGGTGGCGCACAAGTTTGCTGCGTTGCAAGTAAAAAGGATCAAGCAAAAATAGTATTTAACGAAGCAAAGAATATGGTAATACAAAGTCCATTGTTAAGAAAAAAAGTTATAAAAAGAAAAAGTGATTTATATGTTCCATCTACGTTTAGTACTTTTGAACCATTATCAAGTGATAGTAATACATTAGATGGTTTAAATATTCATTGTGGAATAATTGATGAATTGCATACTTTAAAAGATAGAAATATCTACGATGTAACTAAACAAAGTATGAGTGTAAGACGACAACCAATATTGTTTATGATCACAACAGCTGGTTATGTTAGAGAAAACATATATGATGATAAATATGATTATGCATGCAAAGTAATAGAAGATAGAAATGTTGATGAGCATTTTCTACCTTTTATTTATGAATTAGATTCTAAAAAAGAAATATGGAAAGAAGAGAATTGGGTTAAAGCAAATCCAGGATTAGGTACTATTAAGTCTATTGATTATTTACGCGATCTAGTAAAGCAAGCAAAAGAAGATGAATCATCTCTTCCATCAGTTTTAACAAAAGAATTTGATGTAAGAGAAACTGGAACAGGAAGTTGGTTAACATTTGATTCAATAGAAAACAAAAATACATTTGATTTAAAATATTTGAAAAACTGCTATGGAATTGGTGGTGTTGATTTATCTAGTGTTGGAGATTTAACTTGCGCAAGTTGTTTGATACAAAAAGAAGGAAGTTTATTTTTAACACAAATGTATTTTATTCCACGTGAAATGGCTGAATTTAAAGAACAGCAAGATAAAGTTCCATATAAATTGTGGGAAGCACAAGGTTATATAAGATTTTGTGATGGAAATAAAGTAAATTATACTGACGTAACTGATTGGTATATAGATTTAAGAGACAAATATGGAATTTATACATTATGGGTTGGTTATGATAGTTGGAATGCTCAATTTTGGGTAGAAGAAATGAAAAATTCTCAATTCACACTTGAAGAAGTAATTCAAGGTGCTAAGACGATGAGCAATCCAATGAAATTACTAGCAAGTGATTTAAAAGCTAAGAAGATTAATTATAATAACAATCCGATATTAAAGTGGTGTTTAACTAATACTCAAATAGAAACCGATAAAAACGATAATATAAGACCAGTAAAAGGTAGAAACAAAAAATTAAGAATTGATGGAGCAATGTCTTTAATTGATTCATACGTAGTATATCAAAGACATTTTTCAGATTTTCAAAATATGATTTAGAAAGGTATATAGAATGAAATTATTTAATTTTAAAAATAAAGAAAAAAGAGGATTAACAGCTACTCAAATTAATCAAGTATGGAAACTTTTAGAAGGATATAATCCAATTTACACAACATATACTGGTAGTTTATATGAAATGACTTTGATAAGAAGTACTATTGATATTATTGCTAACCAATGCAGCAAATTAAATCCTAAAATTGATTTTGGTGTTAAAAAATATTCTAACGTAAAAACAATGTTAACAACAAAGCCAAATAAAATAATGACTATGCAACAATTCCTTTATAAATTAGTTACTATTTATTTAGCTGAAAACAATGCTTATATTGTTCCAATTTATGACGAATATTATGAAAAAATAGTAGGATTGTATCCTGTTCGTGGAGCAGGAAGCGAAATATTAATGTATAATGGAGAACCATTTTTAAAATATAAAGTAGACAATAAATATTTTTATGAATATTACAAAAATGTAGGCCATTTAAAAAGACATTATTATGATAAAGAATTTATTGGAACATCAAATGATGCACTACAAAGCACAATGGATTTAATTAGCACTCAGGAGCAAGGAATTACAGCAGGAATTAAATCAGCAGCTACAATTAGATTTTTAGCAAAACTAAATGTTGTTATGAATCCTGAATCATTAAAGAAAGAGCAAGAAAGATTAAAGAATGATCAATTATCAGTTGATAACAATAATGGTGTTTTAATTTTTGATAATAAATATTCTGATGTTCAAAAAGTTGATTCTAAACCATTTATAGTAGATAAAGACCAAATGGAAATAATTAAGAGCAATGTTTTTGATTATTTTCATGTCAGTGAAAATATTTTGCAAAATAAAGCAACAGAAGATGAATGGAATTCTTTTTATGAAGGATGTATTGAACCAATTGCAATTCAAATTGGTGAAGTTCTAACTAACATGTTAATTAATTCTAACGATATAAATAGTGATAAAAATATAACGTTAGAAAGTACTAAATTACAATTTGCAAGTAATAGTACTAAATTACAAGTTTCTCAGCAATTATTTGATCGTGGGATATTAAGTACTAATCAAGTAATGGATATATGGCAAATGCCTCATGTACCTGATGGCGATAAGAGATATATAAGAAAAGAATATACAGATATAACTGAATTAAATAAAGATTTAGAAGGAGATGATAATAATGGAGCAAATTCAGACAGTGGAACTAAAAACTCAAGTTCAAACGGAAGCGATGGCAACAGCCAAGACACCACAAAGAATTGATTTAAAAGAAGCACATTCTTATGAATATTTAAAAAAAATAAAAGGCAACAAAAATGTTGTCTTTTATTATGCAGGAAAGGAAATTAAATTAAATGACAAGTAATAAAGAAATTCGTTTTTTAGCTGAAAAATTAGAAGCAAGAGATGATAAGCAAAATGACGGAAAAATGATTGTTGAAGGTTACGCAATAGTATTTGGACAACCTGCAACACATGATTTTACTGAAGTAATTGATGCAAATGCATTAAATGGTTGTGATATGAAGGATGTTCCATTTAGATACAACCATAACGATAATTTTTTAATTTTGGCAAGAACTAGGAATAATTCATTGCAATTAACAGTAGATGACAAAGGATTAAAAATTAGAGCTGAGTTAATAGATACTTCAGCTGGAGAAGATATTTATAAATCAATAAAAGCAGGGCTATTAGATAAAATGAGCTTTGCTTTTACTATTGCTGATGGTGGCGATAGTTGGACAAATCTAGAAAGCGATTGTCCAACTAGAACCATTACTAAGATTGATCGTTTGTATGACGTAAGTGTTGTGGATACACCATTTTACGATAGTACTTCGATATATGCTCGTGCTTTATCTTCGCTGGATAGCGAGAAAAAGAACTTGGATAAGTTAAAAGAGCAACGTTTATTAGAACGAGAAAAACTAATATTAAAATCCAAAATTTTAAAAGAGAAAGGAAATTAAATATGGATGAAATTCAAAAAAGATTAGATGAGATTACTGTTGAATTATCTAACGAAGACATTACAGCAGAACAACTTAAAACTTTAAATGATGAAGTTGATGCGCTTACAAAAAGAAAATCAGAAATTATTAAAAATGTAGAGGATAGAAAAAATACTCTATCAAAGGTAGCACAACTTGGTAATGCAAAAGAACAAATTGCTGATGAAGGAAAGGAAAATAAAGAAATGAAATCAGAAGATATATATTCTACAAAAGAATATCGTTCAGCATTTTTAAAGAATCTATTAGGTAGAGATTTAGATGAAGCTGAAAAAAGAGCATTCGTACACACAACTGATATGGATGCAGCACCTGTACCAACACAAATGGTTGATGAAATTTGGGATTTAATTAGTGGAGAGCATTCAATATTGGATGATATTACTATTTATAGAACAGGAACTGCAATTCAAATTACTACACATACTACAGTTACTGCTGGTAGAGCTAAGAATGTAGCACAAGGCACTGCTAACGAAAACGAACAAAACGGATTAGCTAAAGTAACTCTAAGTGGGAAAGACTTTTCTAAGACTGTTGAATTATCATATGCAATGGCTAAGATGTCAATTAAGAGTTTTGAACAATATCTTAAAACTGAAATTGCTACTCAATTTGGCGAAGTATTAGCTGAAGATACTATTGCTCAAATAAAAACTGATGTTAATGCAGCAAATAAGATCACAACAGCAGAAGTTAATAAGGTAGATTATACTGATGTAACAAAACTATTTGGCTTATTAAAGAAAGCAAAAAATCATTTTGTATATTGCAATGAAACTACTTTGTACAATGCATTATGTAGTATGACAGATACTACTGGTAGACCACTTTATCAACCATCAATTAATGATAAAGCTAGTGGTGTATTGCTTGGTGGTTTAGTAAAAATGGAAGATGCATTAGCTGATGGAGAAATCCTAGTTGGTGATTCTAAAAAAGTTGTTATGAACATGGTACAAGATATCATGATTGAAGATGACAAAGATATTAAAGCACATACATATATTTATAGTGGATATGCACGTGGGGAATCAAAGTTACTATATGATAAAGCATTCGCATTGTTAACAGTAAAAACTGCTTAACATAAATTGATGGGAGAAGATAGAAATGTTAGATAAAGTAAAATTAGCACTTAGAATAAATAATACTGCATACGATGATGAAATAAATTTGTTGATTGCAGCCGCTGAGAAAGATTTGGAATATGCTGGCGTTTCTTCTTCTAGCATCATTCCTAAAAATGCAACTGAACCAACTGATAATTTAGTAATTCAATCAATTATCTTTTATTGCAAAGCCAATTTTGGATTTGATAATAGCGATAGTGATAGATTTGCAAAGAGTTATGACTTAGTTAAACAAGTATTATGTCTAAATTACCCTAGTACAACTACAACAACGACAGGAGCGTGATAGATATGGCTAGATTTAAAGATATAGCATATTTAGAGAGCGAAACTACAACGTTAGATAAATTACACAGGCCTATCGTAAAGTACTCTAAAACAGCCGTATATTGCGACGTCAAGAGCATAGGACAAAGCGAATTTTATCAAAGTGCAGTTGCAGGGTATAAACCTGAAATAAAACTTGTCATGAAATTAGTTGACTTAACTAATGTTACACACGTTGAATATAATAATAAACTTTATACAATCACAAGAACTTATGAAGTGGGCGATAATGTAGAAGTTACTTTATCGTCAATGGTAGTAAATAATGGCTGATAATGTTGAGTTTACTGATTATAGCGACGAACAAATAGCAAAAATTGTAAAACTATCAAAAGCTGCATTAAATAGTGCAGGAAAAGTTGTTAAAGAAGCAATGAAAACAAGTTTACCACGTAAGACTGGTGTACTTGTTGATAAACAAATTGGTTATAAAACATTTATAGATGATAATAACGATTTTACTTGTGTAGTTGGTTATAAAAAATTTAAAAAGAAAAGTGGCAAGACTAAAGCATTTTGGGTAAATCCTTATTGGATTGAATTTGGTACTAAACCACACGTTATTAAAACAAAAGAATTATCAACATATGGATTTTCTTCTTACAAACTAGGTGGCTATAATGGACAATATTTTGGCTATAAAGCAAACCATCCAGGTTCTAAAGGAAGAGATTATCTAAGAAGCGCTGCATATAACAATGTTAGTGAAATTGAAACACAAATGGGTAAGAAACTAGCCCAACTTGAAAAATATATGAATGCTGCTGATATAGACGAAGATGAAGGAAAGGACGATGATATGAATGACTGAAACATTTATTGAGAAGTTATTGAATGTAATTAATACTAAGGAGACTTGTTACTATGACAAAGTACCTAAGACAGTTACATTTCCATATTGCGTTATTCCTACTTTATCAATATCGCCATTAAATAATGGTTATTCTTATTTGTTTGATATAGAGATATATACAAATGAATTAAATAACGGAACTAAAAGTGCTGAAACGATTGCTGATGAACTAAGAGAACTATTAGACAATTACTCTTATAGAGACACAACTATTGGATTCCATATTGGATTTGATAGCCAATATCTTACAAGAGAACAGGATCAAGACTTAATTTATAGACGAGTAACATTTGTTGCACGTCTTTTTTATTAGAAAGGAAAATTATTTATGATAAAAGTTTTAACACAAAAAGATCTCAATAAAATCGAAGTAGATGAAGGTGTTGTAGTTGTAGATTTAGGTGAAACAACCGAAAGAGTTTTAGGACCTACTCGTGGTGGTGCTAAATTTACTGCAAAACCAACAATTCGTGATATTGACTATGATGGTAGACGTGGCAAAACTAAAGGATTACAAGTAAAAGATGGTGAAGATGTAACATTGGCAATTAAAACATTATGTTGCTCTCTTGAAAATCTACAACTTGCTATACCTAATGCTACTGTTACTGAAAATGCATTAACACCTGGAGCATTTGGTCTTATTAAAGATACTGCATATTTAGCTAATGTTGCCGTTATTAGTAAGAATTTAGATGGTTCGTTTACTACTATTAAGTTAGATTCACCTATGCATGAAGGGGACTTCACATATGAATGCAAACCAAAGAGTGAAAACGAGCATAATTTAGAGTTTACTGGTCATTATGATGCATTAGCAGAAACTGATGCGCCTATATGGAGTATAACAAATTCTACAACTAATCCAATAGCAATAGGTACTAAGTAAGAGAGTTCTCTCTCTTTTTTAAATATTTATTTTAATTTAATAAGTATTTAAAAAAAGGAAAGAAGGAAATATGAAAGAAGAAGAAATAACAAGAGTTATGAATGAAAAAAAATTTGTTTTAAATAACAAAGCATTATGCAATTTATCAATGATATTAGATAAGATGGGAATTGCTCAAGCAATAATAGATTCAAAAGTAACTTTTGATGATAATGGAAATATTGATAAACAAGATTTATATAACAATATCATTGCATTATTTATATCAAATTACTATAAAGCCGAAAAAGAAACAACACAATTTATTGCTGATTATAAAGGAATAACATATGAAGAAGCAGAAAATATTGAAGTAATACCTGTACTTACTGAATTATTTTCTAATAATACAATACAAAGTTTTTTAAAATAGCCGTAGGATATGGAACACCTGGTATCTTACGTTTATGTTACAAGTATTATGGTGGAATAGATTGGTTTAATGATAAGCCAGTGGAATTGTTTATTAATTGCTTAGAATATGCGATTAAAAAAGATAATGAATTACCAATGATACTTAATAAAGTAATGGACGAAATAAACAATCAATTAGGTGGCAAAACAAATAGTAATTTTAATGATATAAAAGGTACAAATAGAAGTGCTAAAGATATTTTAAAAGACTATGGATTAGAGCATATGAATTTAGGAAGTGATAAAAAATGAATTTAGGCGGAGTATTATTCACCTTAATGGGTAAAATTGATATTGATAATGAAAAAGCCAAAATTGCACTTAAAGATACTAATAAAGAAGCCAAAGATGCCAAGACGACATTGGGTGGAACAATAACGCAAATGGCAAGTACAGGCCTTAAAGTAGGATCAATAGTTACTGGAGCAGCAACTGCTGTAACAGGAGTATTTACTGCTCTAGAAAGTGGTCTTGCCTCAACTGCTGATACATTTGATAAATCTTCATTACGTACTGGGATACAAGTAGAAGAATTGCAAAGATTAAACTATGCTGCTACACAAAGTGGTGTAAGTTTGGAATCAGTTGAAAAATCAGCAAAAACTTTAAACAAAGAAATTGCTGCTGCAACAAATGGGAACAAAGAAGCTACAAATTCATTTAACCAATTAGGTGTTAGTTTAACTAATACTGATGGTAGTGCAAAAAGTACTACTGAAATATATGATCAAGTTTTAACTAAACTAGCCGATTTAGGTGATACAACTGAGGCAACAACAATAGGCACACAATTATTTGGAAAAGCATATACTGACATGAAACCATTGTTAGCTGAAGGTAGTGCAGGAATAAATGAATTAAAGAATAATGCTGATGAATTAGGGATAGTACTTGATCAAAACACTGTATCAAATGGTGTTAAGTTTGGCGATACTATGAAAGATGTCGAACTTGAATTAAATGGATTTAAGAATACACTTATGTCTTCATTGTTGCCTGCTTTACAATCATTATTAGATAAAGTAAAAGCTGATGCTCCTCAAATACAAGATACAATAAAGAAAGCACAGCCAACAATAGAACTTGTATTAAATATATGTATTACATTATTAAAGTTCTTATTTGAACACATCAATGTAATTTTACCTATAGTAGTTACATTATGGGGTGGAATTAAAGCATTAAAAATTATGGATGGAATAATGAAAGCACAAAAGACTTGTGAAAAATTCTTTACTGCATTGTCATTAAATCCAACAGTATTAATTATTGCAGCTATTATAGCAGCTGTAGTTTTATTAATAATGAACTGGGATAAAGTAAAAGTGGCAGCTAAAGTAGTTTGTGATTTTGTAGTTAATGTTTTTACTAACGTTAAAGACAAATTAAAAACAGTACTAGATAATATAACAAGTTTCTTTAGTGGTTGTTTTAATGGACTTGTAAATATAGTTAAATGGCCTATTAATTTAATAATTGATGGTTTAAATACATTTATTCGTGGATTAGACAATTTAAAAATACCTGATTGGGTTCCTGGTGTTGGTGGTAAAGGAATATCAATTCCATTAATACCAAGACTTGCTAAAGGACTTGATTATGTACCATATGATGAAATGCCTGCTTTATTGCATAAAGGCGAACGTGTCATGACTGCAAAAGAGAACGAAAAATATTCCGATGGTGAAGAAAAGAAAGTAGAAAACAACTCTACAATAAATAACAATTTCTATATTGAAAAGATAGAAGTTAAAAAAGAAAGCGATATTCAAGATATTGCTGAAGAATTATATTATATGCAAAAGAAAGCGACGGTGTAATTTATGGAATGGTTTAAAATCAATGGAACTTCAAGCAATGATTTAGGAATAGTTATAAAAGATATAGGTGCTATTCCGACAGCACTAAGAAATATTGAGACAGTTAGTGTCAATGGACGAAATGGTAATCTTCATATTGATAATGGAAATTATGAACAAAAGACAATAACAATTAAATGTATCGTTACTGATTTGAGTAAAATTGACACCTTGAAAGCAAAACTTCAAGGTGTTTTTTATTTAGAACGTTCTGTAGAAGAAGGAAGAATATATAAAGCTAAAATAAAGAATCAAATTGATTTTGTCAAATACTTAGTAGACTTAAAAGAGTTTCCTATTCAATTAATAATGGATCCTATTGCATATTCTAAAACACTAACAACCGAAGTAATAACGTCTAATGGTTCAATAATAGTAGGTGGCAATGTAGAAACACCACCTACAGTAGTAGTAACAGGTACTGGAACATTTACAATAAATGGTTATTCAGTAACAACATCTGAGGATGGAATAACTATTGATTGTGATTTAATGAACTGTACTAAAGATAGTTTAAATAAAAATAGTGCTGTTACACTTGATTCATTCCCTGTATTAACACCTGGTAATAATGCTATAACACTTGGCACTGGTATTACTAAATTAGTAATTACTTATAAAGCAGGGTGGTTATAATGATAACCATATATGATAAATCAGCAACTGATTTTTCAACATTAGGTATAGGAGTTTTAAAAGACGTTAAAAGTGATCCAATAATAACTGAAGTACTGAATGGAGAATACTATTTAGAGTTTGATTATGCATCTACAGGAGTATTAGTAGATTACATATTAGAAGAAAACATAATAAAAGCAAATGGAGAGCCATTTACTATTATTCAAATTAAAAAGAATACAACAAAAGATACTATAACGATATATGCAAAACATAAAATAATATGGGATTGGAGTAAAGACTGGTTAGAAGATATCGCTCCAACGAGTAAGAATTCACAAGAAGCAATAGATTATCTGCAATCTAATGCCAAAATACCATTAACATTTACAATAAATGGTGATTGTACTAGCACATATACAGCGCGTTATGTTAGATATAACATATTAGATGCTATTTATAATGTAGATAATGCTATTTTAAAGCGATTTGGTGGAGAATTAGAGTTTGCCTATCCGAGTGTGTATGTTCATGCAAAACGTGGCTCTAACAACGGATTATCGATAAGAGAACGCAAAAACTTAACAGGTTATGAACAAACAAATGATTTTTCAACAGTAAAAACAAGAATAATGCCTGAAGGTAATAATGGTTTATTATTGCCAGAAAAATATATTGATAGTCCTATTATAGGAAACTATACTACACCAATTTATTATAAATATACTTCTAAATATGGAGTAGATGATAGTACAACTCAGGATCAAGCATATGAATTGATTAGAACCGAAGTAAATAATTTATTTGTACAAGGAATTGATAAGCCAAAAGTATCAATTAAATTAGATTTTATAGAATTATCTAAAACAATAGAATATAAAGAATATTCTAATCTAGAAGCAGCACATTTAGGAGATACGATTAATGTATATATTCCATCAATAAAAACAAGTGTTACAACTAGAATTGTTAAGACAATATACAATTGCAATTTAAATAGAATAACAAAAATGGAATTAGGATCTACTACACCAACGATAGCAAGTAGCAATGTTCAAATTGCTAATGCTGTTGCTAGTGTAGATACAAATATAATTAAAAAAGAAGTACAAGATAGTGTAAATTCAATTATTAAGCATCCATTTAAAGGTTATATTTATATTGATGATAATAGTGGATGTTTATATGTTATGGATACTACTGATCCAGCAACAGCTACAAAAGTATGGAAATGGGGACTTGGTGGGTTTGGTTATTCTTCTACTGGTATAAATGGTACGTATGGAACAGCAATCACACAAGAAGGGCAAATAGTAGCTGATTACATATTAACAGGAACTATGAGCGCAGATAGAATTAAAGGATTAAATCAGTTACAAATAGATGTACAAAATAAAGCAGATTCATCAACAGTAGATGCACTATCAACAAAAATTGATACAGCAAATACTGAAATAACTGATATTCAAACAAATGGTGTTGATAAAGTAACAACTACAACAGGATTTACATTCAATAAAGATGGATTAACTATAGATTCAACAAATAGTGTAACAAAAAGTATTACTGATGAAGATGGAATCGTTGTTACTCGTAAAAGTGATAATGTTGATCTATTAACAGTTAAAAGTGAAGGTGTTGAAAGTATCAACTTAACAGCTCGTAATTTCTTAATTAAGAAACCAATTCGAATGGAAAAGACAACTTCAAACATAACAAAATACAAAGGGAACTCAGGACTTGGGTTCTTTTATATTGGAGATGATTAATCATGGCGACATTAACAACTGAATATCAATTATTAGCAAACAACTATGTAGGAAACTTTGGTGGTGTAAATGCTTATATTAGACTTTATAGTAGATATAGTGATCGAGACATAGCTAATAATCGTTCCTACGTTATATATCGTTCAGCATTATATGCTAGTGCTGAATATATTTATTCAGGTTCTCCAACATCTAAATCAATAAGTGGTACTGGAATTTCATATCGAAGTGATGATGCTAGTGCAACATATCATGCAGGAGAAACTACATTATATGAATTAGGAAATTGGGTATACCATAATAATGATGGATCTATGAGTGTATCAGCAAGTACTTCTTGGAATAGTAATTGGGGAATGAGTGGTAGTGCTAGTTTTAGCGCCGATTTACCGACAATACCTAGAGCTTCTACACCTTCTTGTAATGATACAAATATTGAATCAGCAGCCACAATTAATTTAAATAGATTATCTAATTCATTTAATTATAAATTAGAATATCAAACTGATTTTCAAACATCTAAAACAACAATTGCAACTGGATTACAAGTAGATTCATATTCATGGGCATTGCCAAGTAGTTGGTATGCAAGTATTCCTAATGCACAGTCAACAAATGTTACTTTATACGAAACTACTTATAATGGAAGCTCACAAATTGGCGATATAAAAACTTGCACATTTAAAGCATCGGTACCTGCAACATATAAACCAACAATATCAACTCCAACAACTGACGTAGATAGTCTTACAGCAGATTTAACAGGATCAACAAGTTCAATAATACTTGGATATACAACATTAACGATAGGTGCAACAGCAACCATATACAAGTCGTCTACGTTTAAAAAATGGATTATAACAACTGGTGGTGGTATAACTACTGAAAACACAACTAATCCATTGCAAAAAGTTTATAATCCAACAACTGCAAGTGTATTTAATTTAGTTGCTTATGATAGTCGTAATTATGCAAGTGATGTTAAGCAATTAACACCAACAGTTATATCTTATACAAAACCAAGTATTACGGGTAAATTAGATAGAACATATAAAACAACTAATGATGCTTTGCTAACTGCAAGCGGTTATTATAAAAGTGGTAAATTTGGAAATAATGCAAATGCTAAAGAAAATAGTTTATCTATTGTTTGGAAATGGCATTTATTGGGTGATACAACATGGACTGATGGTGGTGTTTTAACAGATAGTGATTTAACACTTGATACTGAGAATATGAAATGGAGTATAACTAAAAAATCATTAGGAACAAAATTTGATTATAAAAATAATTATGAATTTCAATTCACACTAACAGATAAAGTAACAACACCTGAATCAGCAACTATTCCTCTTATAAAAGGTATGCCTATATTATCTCTTTATGATGATCACGTTGAATGCAACGGAGCATTATGTTTAGAAAGCGGAAATGAAGTTCTCGACTATGATGTCGTTGACACATGGTAGAAAGGATAAAAAAATGAAAAAATATATTGAAAAAGTATTGACATGCAATTTGCCAGTATTTTATAATCAATCAATCAATCAATCAATCAATCAATCAATCAATCAATCAATCAATCAATC
>Ga0160425_1001185_pt1 | contig 26776 bp, 23 predicted proteins | sample BioMet8_FD_108193 | JGI IMG/M metagenome (GOLD analysis project Ga0160425, IMG submission 108193) | Microbial communities from bioreactor (seeded with sewage sludge) at Lawrence Berkeley National Lab, California, USA - Biofuel... | ecosystem: Engineered > Bioreactor > Anaerobic > Unclassified ...
ACACGCGTTAAACGGCCGCAGTAAATTCGGCCTGATGTAGAGGAAGGCACCACAAGCGCCCTATTCGGTTGCTTATGCTGCATAAGTTTGAAATATCAATCTTAGTGCTGCGCGCAGGCGCTGGCAGTCGATTGGTTCAAACTTAACTCCCGTCACTTCTTTAATCCTTGCCTCTTTGTTTGTTCTAAATAACTCTGTTTGAATAACGTTCCACACGCGACTTTTCGTCAGTAAACTGCCGGTCGCTGACGTGCAGCAGGCTCGTCGTATCTTTAGCCATCGCTATATAAAATAGTTTTTCAGTGATATGCATAACCGCTTTTTAATCTATCGCTTGCAATCAGATGAAACTAATGATACAATTACTAGGCTGTATATATTAATTTATATACTTCTTCTGCTCCCATTGAGGAGCCAAAGTCCAAAGGAGGAGGTGATTTCGTGAAAGCATACGAAGTCATGTACATCGTTAAACCAGTTGAAGAAGAGACTTTTGAAGCACTTGTGACAAAATTCGACACTTTGATTGCTGCAAACGGTGGAACTGTAGAAAAAACTGACCGGTGGGGTAAAAAACGCCTGGCCTATGAAATCAAAGATTTTGTAGAAGGCATTTATGTCCTCGTAACGTTCAACGCAGAACCAAAAGCTGTCAAAGAACTTGACCGTGTCATGAAGATTACCGATGATATTCTACGCCACATGATTATTAGAAAAGGCGAATAAGCCAGGGAGGTAACTATATTATGAATAAAGTTATACTCATGGGCCGTCTAACTCGTGACCCGGAAGTACGTTATACGCAAAGCGGTAAGGTAGTTTGCCAGTTCACTTTAGCGGTAGATCGTTTTACTACTAATCAAGAAGGACAAAGAGAAGCTGATTTCGTTCCTATCGTAGTATGGGGAAAAGTCGGCGAATTATGCGGGAATAGTCTGACAAAGGGACAAAGAGCACTTGTAGATGGCAGGCTTCAGATTCGCAGCTATGAGGCGAAAGATGGAAGTGGTAAACGCTGGGTAACGGAAGTTATCGCTAATAGCGTACAATTCCTTGATCGCAAACCAGGCAGCGCTGGAACTCATGAACAAGGTGCTTCCAAAGGTGAGATGGAGTCTTTCGGCTCACCGGTAGCTTTTGATGAAGAAATCCCATTCTAAAAAATGGAGGTTATGCGAATGAAACGCGAAAGAGGCAGAAAACCCAGAAGAAAAGTATGTAGCTTCTGTGTTGATAAAGTTGAAGATATCGATTATAAGGATGTTGCAAAATTGCGCCGTTACGTTACTGAACGCGGCAAGATTTTACCGCGTCGTATTTCCGGTAACTGTGCAAAACATCAAAGACAACTTACCTCTGCAATTAAACGTGCACGCAATGTAGCATTGTTGCCGTTTACTTGTGAATAAGGATATTGTTTGAAGATGCAATTGGGGCACCTCGGCATTTGCTGGGGTGCCTTTTATTTTGCAATTCGGGTTCTTTTCATTTAAGGGAAATGAGTGTACAATAGATTTGTGTATCCTTTTAATTTTATTGGTGAAATGCCTTTTGAGGGGGAAATTTAGTGGCGCATAAAACTTCAGCAATGGTTGAAGCAGGAATTATGGCAGCAATAGCAATCGTCTTTGCTCTCATCAATATGTACGTTCCCTTTGTGGGCATGTTTTTAAATTTTATCTGGCCATTGCCGATTATTCTTTGTGGTATGCGGCATGGTATGCGTTGGAGTATTATGACGCTTTTGGTAGCCGGTGCTATCATTGCCATTTTGATTAGTCCTTTGCATTCGTTTACTTTGGTAGCCGTTTTTGGCTTATTGGGAGTAGTGCTTGGCGAATGCATGAGAAGAAGACTGCCGCCGCTCAGGCTTTTGGCAGTTGGCTCTGTAGCAGCATTCTTGTCCTTGATGATCAGTTTGTTAATCAGCATACTAATCATGGGCATCAATCCGTTAAGTATGTTTTTTGAGACTTTTGACAAATCCTTAATTGATGCAGTTGAGTTTTATCAAAAACAGGGGATGTCTGAAGAAGAGATTGAGAAAGCGGTTAAATCAGCCAAAGACATGTTTGGTATGGTACGTATCATTATGCCAGGTGCTTTCCTTATCTGTGCACCTCTAATTACTTTTGCAAACTATTTCGCCGCTAAAGCGATTTTGAATAAACTTGGTGAACATTTCGAAAGTTTCCCACCTTTTACCAACTGGGATGTTCCCCGCTGGACTTTAATACCGTATGGCATATCGTTGCTGATGATTACATATTACTTGTCTCAGCCAACAAGCGGCTGGTATTTGTTGGGCGTTAATATCCAGATGATCTGCAGTGTCGTCTATGTTTTACAGGGATTAGCGGTAGCTTTTTCGTATATTGATACGAAAGGCAGGCCCAAATGGTGGAAAACTGCATTGGTATCTCTTATCTTCTTCAGTCAATTTATATCGCAAACAGTTGTTTTGCTGGGTGCTTTCGATTTGGTTTTCGATTTTCGTAAAAGGCGGTCTGTTTCATCAAGGTAAGCAGACTGAGATGGGGCGTTGTTAACTATGTTTAATAGAAAATGGAGTTTTTGGGGTGACAATAAGGTATTTATACTGATTATCAGCATTTTGATAATCATTGTCGGCATCTATGAGCATCTTTTTCTGCCTGTGGGAATAATTATTCTTGCAGGAGTGTATCTTTTCAGCAAAAAGCTTTATCAGTCCAAGGAAATTTGGTTTAATCACTATCTTGATACGGTTGTACGCAATATCGAAAGAGCCAACAATTATGCCATTCAGCAATTACCGATAGGCATTGCGGTTTTCGAAGCTGACGGCAAATTGCAATGGAAAAATGAAAGCTTTCAGACTTGGCTTGCCGGGAAGGCAGTAGAAGGTGTCTATCTAAAAGATATTTTGCCGCCTCCGGACAATAATTTTGAAACTTTGAGCTTACGTGATTCTGAAAAGCAAATTAAAATAAGCGATCGTTTCTTTAAAATGACGGTCAAACGCATTTTAACGCAGGAAAATGGTAACGATATTACTGGTTTGGTTTTATATTTGACTGATATTACCGATAAAGAACGCCAAAGAAAAAAAACCGATGATGAGCGTATTTGTGTCGCACGCCTGCAGTTTGACAATTACAGTGATGTCATGAAGGGCCTGAGCGAAAGCACCAGGGCGAATGTCATTGTTGAAGTTAATAAGGTTATCAGCAATTGGGCAGAAGAAATGAAGGGTCTCTTCATCAGATATGACGAAGATTTGTATTCAGTTGGTTTCAGCAAGGCTTCTCTTCAGGAATGCATTAAGCACAAGTTTGATATTCTTGATAAAATCAGGGAAATTAAAGTCGGCAATAAAATTTCCCCGACCGTCAGTGTCAGCGTAGCCTGTGAAGAAAAAAACTTGCTTCTGTTGGGACAAAAAGCGCAGAGCGGTCTTGATTTGGCTCTGGGCCGCGGCGGTGACCAGGCAGTAGTGTCTGTTGCCGGTGAGATGCAGTTTTTTGGCGGCAAAAGTATTGTGCAGGCTAAGAGCACTCGTGTGCGTGCCCGTATAGTTGCCCAAGCTGTCCATGAATTGATGCTTAGTGCAGATAAAATCTTCGTGATGGGACATGTCAATGAAGATTATGATTCCCTTGGTGCTGCCATCGGTGTTGCTAAGATGGCTTTTTCCCTTTCCAAAGAAGCCTATATTGTGACCAGTGGTCAAGGCTATTCCCTGGCAAAAATTAAGGAAATGGCGCAGGAAAAAGATGCCGTTTACAGTTCGATCATAATTGACAGTACTAATGCCCTGACGCAAGCAACACCCAAGAGCCTGCTGATTCTGGTTGACCATCATCGCGCAATGATGTCAGCATCACAGGAGGTATTGAATGCAATTCCTAAAAAAGTTATTATCGATCACCATCGCCGGGCAGAAGATTTGATTAAAAATGTGATTTTGCTTTACCTTGAGCCACTGTCTTCCTCTACCAGCGAATTAGTGACGGAATTAATTACTTATTTTGATGACCGTCTGGAATTGAATGAATCCGAGGCTTCAGCCTTGTACGCAGGGCTGGTTGTTGATACGAAAAACTTCGCGGTACAGACAGGTGAACGCACTTTTGAGGCGGCAGCTTATTTACGTCGTCACGGTGCTGACCCTGGTCTTGTTCATAAACTTTTCCGGGATGAAATGGTAACAGTAGTACAGAGAGCAAAGCTGGTTGCTGACGCTAGAATCCCAATACCGGGACTGGCTGTTTCGGTCTACAAAAACGCACCTAGTGGTGACAATACTTCTGTAATTTTGGCTCAGGCCGCTGATGAACTTGTTACGATGAGTGAAGTCAAGGTCAGTGTCGTCATGGCGGAAACTGAAAATGAGCTTTTGGTCAGTGCCCGTAGTGATGGTTCCGTCAATGTACAGACTATTATGGAGGAACTGGGCGGCGGCGGCCATCAGACGGTGGCTGGCGTGCAGCTGAAGGGTGTGAAAGCGGAAGAAGTTGAGCCGCAGATCATTGAACTGACCAGAAAACAGATGGAGGAGAGAGAAACCAATGAAAGTAATATTACTGCAAGATATTAAGTCTGTGGGCAAAAAAGGCGATATAGTAGAAGCTTCAGATGGTTATGCACGTAACTATCTCATGCCGAAAAAACTGGCAAAAGAAGCGAATGCCGCTAACGTAAATCAGGCAAAAAAAGATCAGGAAACAGTTGCCCATCGCGCAGCGCAGAAAAAGGACGAAGCCATGGTTTTGGCTGCTCAGATTGAAAAAGTCACAGTCAAGCTTAAAGTCCGTGTTGGTGAAAACGGTAAAATGTTTGGTTCCGTTGCTTCTAAGGATGTTGCTGAGGCTTTGATCAAACAGACACAGTTGGAAGGCGTTGATCGTCGCAAGATCGAGCTGAAAACTGCAGTCAAGGGACTGGGCATTTATACCGCAGTAGCTAAATTACATCCTGAAATTGCTGCGGAATTTAAGGTAGAAATTGAGGCTGAATAAAGATGATTGACCGCGTGCCACCACAAAACATCGAAGCTGAACAGGCAGTTTTGGGCGCTATGATGATTGACAAAGAAGCAATTTCCAAAGCCACAGAGATTTTGCGGGAGAATGATTTTTACCGGCAGGATCACCGGGCTGTTTATCAGGTAATTGTGGATTTGTTCAGCAAGAACCAGGCTGTCGATATGGTAACTGTTACCGAAGCTTTGAAACGCGAGGGTAAACTCGAAGACGTCGGTGGTATTCAGTTCATTACTTATCTGGCTAATGCCGTGCCGACTGCTGCCAACATAAGTTATCATGCCAAAATTGTGGAAGAAAAATCCCTCTTGAGACAACTTATAAGTGTATCAACGCAGATTGCCGGGTCTGGTTATGAAGGCTCTGAAGATGTTAATACACTGCTTGATAATGCTGAACGCATGATTCTCGGTGTTTCCGAAAGAAAGATAAGCCGCGACTTCGCGCCAATCAAAGAAGTTGTAATGAGTGCCGTCGACCGTATCGATGAATTATACAACAAAAAAGGCGGTATTACAGGCATTGCGACGGGTTTCATTGATTTTGACCGTTTGACTTCCGGGTTGCAGCCTTCGGATTTGATTTTGATTGCTGCCCGTCCGAGTATGGGTAAAACGGCATTGGTGCTGAATATGGCACAAAATGTCGCTATCCGTGAAAAAAAATCAGTTGCCTTTTTCTCTTTGGAAATGAGTAAGGAACAGTTGGTACAGCGCATGCTTTGTGCTGAGGCTAGCATTGATTCCTCACGCTTACGCATCGGTGAACTGGAAGATAATGATTGGGAAAAATTGATCTGGGCCGCTGATAGTCTGAGCCGAGCCGAAATTTTCATCGATGATACTCCGGGTATCACTGTCATGGAAATGCGTGCGAAAGCCCGCCGGTTGAAAGTTGAGCATAATTTGCAGCTGATCGTCATCGACTATTTGCAGTTGATGCAGGGATCAGGTAAAAAAAGCGGTGAAAACCGCCAGCAGGAATTATCCGATATTTCGCGTTCCTTAAAAGCGCTGGCCAGAGAACTGAATGTACCGGTTATTGCCTTGTCACAGCTCAGCCGTAGTGTTGAGAGCCGTCAGGTGAAGCGTCCGATGCTCAGTGACTTGCGTGAATCGGGTGCTCTGGAGCAGGATGCCGATTTGGTTGCTTTCCTTTACCGTGAAGATTACTATGATAAGGAAACCGAAAATAAAAACATCACCGAATTAATTATTGCCAAGCATCGTAATGGTCCGGTTGATACCGTTAAATTATTCTTCCATAAACAATATACGCGTTTTGCCAACCTGGCTAAAGGTACTGATTAATTCCCCTGAAATAATGGAAAATAAGTCCACAAAACCGACGATTAGATTGCGGATCTAATTGTCGGTTTTATTTTTTATTGTTTGGTCAGCCTATACTGGTAATATTCGCTTTGCGCTTGACAATATATCAATAAATATTATATCTTGGTCTTGTTAGAATAGTTTAAACGTATAAAAGGGATGTTGTATATGGAAATACGTCAGCTAGAATATTTTCGAGCGGTTTGCGGCCTAAACAGTATTTCAAAAGCAGCAGAGCAATTACATGTAGCTCAACCATCTGTCTCAATTGCTATTCAAAAATTGGAAGAAGAGCTCGGCGTTATGTTATTCGACCGAACTCAGCGCCAAATCAGTTTAACAGAAGAAGGAAAGATTTTTTCACAGCGGGTAAGCGACATACTTTTGCAGATTGGTGATTCTGTTAATGAAATAAAAGACCTTCGGTTTTGCCAGAGTGGTACTATTAAAATTGGTATACCGCCCATGATTGGGGTTTTTCTTTTTCCTCATATCTTTGCCAGATTTCGCAAACGATACCCTGACATTAAGCTTATAGCTGTTGAAGCAGGATCGCTGTCGATACAAAAATTATTAGAAGATGGCAATATCGATGTCGGTATCATCACTCAAAATAGTTCGTGCTCAGCATTGGACGTACAGCCTATTACTTCCGTGCAGATTCGGGTATGCTTACCGCATAACCACTCGTTGAGTGGTCTTGCCAGCATACCTTTTGCCAAGTTAGAGGGAGAGCCTTTTATTCTGTTTAAAGAAGATACCTATAGCAGAGAAATAATTGTGAAGGAATGTCGCAAGCATAATTTCAAGCCTGATATTGTTTTTGTCTCCAGCCAAATTGATACGATTATCAGCTTAGTAGAACTAGGTGTTGGCATTTCTTTTTTATTTGATGTTATTGCCAAAAAACATTCTGCTATCAACTGTCTTCCCTTGGAAGAATCACTAACAGCTCCGATTGTGTTGGCTTGGAATAGGAAGAGGTATCTCAATAGTGCTTCACGTATTTTTATTGAGTTTATCAATAGCATAAAGCCCAATTTCTAAAAAGATTTTTTCGTGGCCGCCAGTATTGGCGGCTATTTTTTGTGCATAAATTGCAAAAACTCCTGGATGTTAAGTTAAAACACAAAATGACCAGGCTTGGTTCTTGTTTTCTTTTTAAAACATATAGATATTAACTATATGTATATAAATATATTATATTTTTAATTTATAAAAACATTGAATATACTAAGGTTAAGAGCTGATAGAACAAAAGATGTTAATAAGGAGAAACCATCATGAGAGAAAAAGTGTTGGGTCGTGAACAGTTGGCCTTTGAATTATCAAAAGAAACTGAGTTGAATGAAAGATATAATTTTCATCAAATCAGGCACGCAGCAGCTATGAAAAGGGCTGCTGAACTGCTTAATCCAACAGCTGAATTCGGCATTAATGATGAATTGAACTGCGGGAAGCTCAATGCCAAATTTTTCCAAGAAATGAGGGTAATCATTAAATCAATTTTTGGATGAATTTAAAAAATAAATATTGTGCTATCGATATGTAACATTTTAATATTATTAATTTACCAAAAACCGCTTGGAATAGATATTTCAAGCGGTTTTTGGTGTTTAGAACAAGGAAATATACCGAATATTTTTAAAAACAACAGTATAATTGTTCGAAACTCTTGCGTCAAGAGGGTTAAAATGCTAAAATATCTGTGGTGCAGTCTGTAATTTTGCCTATTTTTTTGTTTGCGGACAGCAAAATAGCTAGCTTAAATGCATAAAAACACTAATAGGGGGAACTATTGTGATTAAACGTTATACTAGCCCGGAGATGGGCGCTATCTGGACGGAAGAAAATGAATTCCGAACAATGCTGAAAGTGGAAATCCTGGCTTGCGAGGCAATGAACAAACTAGGTTTCGTCCCTGATGATGCTTTGAAGGATATTCAGACAAAATCAGATTTCCGTTTGGAAAGAATCCATGAAATTGAGGCAGTCACTAACCACGACATTATTTCTTTTGTTACTACTGTTGGTGAATATGTAGGCGATGCTTCCAAATATATTCATAAAGGTCTTACTTCCAGCGACGTCAAAGATACTGCTCTGGGTGTTATGATGAAACAAGCAGCCGACATTCTGCTTGATTTATTGAAGAAGTTCCATGCAGTGCTGCGTCGTCGTGCAGCTGAACATAAAAATACAGTTATGATCGGTCGTACTCATGGTATCCATGCCGAACCGATGACCCTTGGTCTGAAATTCGCGCTGTGGATGGATGAAACCGAACGCAATATCAGGAGACTGGAAGAAGCACGCGAAACAGTAGCGGTCGGCAAGCTCTCCGGCGCAGTTGGTACTTATTCCAATATTGATCCATTCGTTGAACAGTATGTCTGCGAAAAATTAGAACTTAAGCCGGTTAAGCTGGCTACACAAGTTGTGCAGCGTGATAGGCACGCTTATTTTCTGTCTACAATAGCAATTATCGGCAGCTCTTTGGATAAAATGGCTACGGAAATACGTAACCTGCAGCGTACAGATATTCGTGAAGTAGAAGAATATTTCGCTCCTGGACAAAAAGGTTCTTCTGCTATGCCGCACAAACGTAATCCAATTACCTGTGAAAAAGTTTCCGGCTTGGCACGTTTGTTACGCGGCAATGCCGTGGCTGCAATGGAAAATGTTGCTCTCTGGCATGAACGCGACATCTCCCATTCTTCGGTAGAACGCGTAATTCTACCGGACAGCACGATTGCACTCGATCACATGCTCCGTAAGTTTACCAATATTATCGATAAGCTCCTTGTTTATCCTGATGCTATGATTGCTAATATGAATAAAACCGGCGGTCTGATTTTCAGCCAGAACCTTTTGACCGCGCTCGTGGGCAAGGGTGTGTTGCGTGAAGATGCTTATAAATGGGTACAACGCAATGCTATGGCGCGCTGGCTTCAAGGTGCAGATTTCAAAACTAATGTTGAAATGGATGAAGACATTAAGAAATATCTTGCTGTCGAAGAAATAGAAGCCTGCTTTGATCCTAAACCTATGCTTAAAAATATTGATTTGATAATGGCCAGATTTGGTCTCTAAGGAGGAACTCTTATGCCATCAGTTGTAGTAATCGGCTCCCAGTGGGGCGATGAAGGTAAAGGCAAGATTGTAGATTATCTGGCGGAAAAAGCCGAGGTCGTTGTACGTTATTCCGGTGGTTCCAATGCTGGACATACTGTTGTTGTAGATAATGTAGCTTATAAATTGCGTTTATTGCCTTCCGGTATTCTTTATCATGGCAAAACCTGTTTCCTGGGTAACGGTGTAGTTATTAACCCAGGTGTTGTACTGAAGGAAATTCATGACATTAAAGCCCAGGGTGTAGACATCAGCCGTATCCTTATTTCCGACAGGGCACATGTTGTGCTTCCTTATCATGCACGCCTGGATGAACTGCAGGAAGCTGCTCTTGGTAATAACAAGATCGGCACTACTAAAGGCGGCATCGGGCCTTGCTACATGGATAAGGTAGCTCGTACCGGTATCCGCATGTGTGATTTAATTGATCCGGAAGTTTTTGCGGAAAAATTAAAAATCCAATTGGATGCTAAAAACGCTATTATCACCAAAATTTATGGCGGTGAACCGTTTGACTATGATCAAATGCTGCAAGAATTCACAGCTTTCGCTGATGAATTGCGTCCGTATGTAACCGATACAGGCGCTGCACTCGACGAAGTTTTCCAAAGTGGTAAATCCGTTTTGTTTGAAGGAGCACAAGCCACTTTCCTTGATATAGACCACGGTACTTACCCGTTTGTAACAAGCTCTAATCCTACTGCCGGTAATGCTACAACAGGCAGTGGCGTTGGGCCTCGTGACATTGATCACGTTGTCGGTGTTGTAAAAGCTTACACGACTCGCGTTGGTGAAGGTCCTTTCGTAACAGAGCTGCTTGATACTGATGGTCCTGGCAACAAATTGCGTGAAACCGGTCACGAATATGGTACTGTTACCGGTCGTCCGCGTCGCTGCGGCTGGCTTGACGCTGTTATGGTCAGAACGGCAGCAAGGTTGAACAGCTTGGATTACCTTGCAATTACGCGTCTTGATATTCTTGATACTATGCCGAAAATTAAAATGTGCGTCGCCTATAAATATGAAGGCAAAGAGATTAAACACATTCCTGCAAGCCTGAAAGTTCTTGCCCAAGTAGAACCTGTTTACGAGGAATTCGATGGTTGGATGACTGACATTACCGGCATTCGTTCTTATGACGAGTTGCCGTTAAACGCACGCAAATATCTGGAGCGTCTCAGCGAGATTGTAGGCGTAGAGCTCGGTATCGTTTCTGTTGGTGCCGGACGTCAGCAAACAATCGTATTGAAAGATTTGCTGTAATTCCATTCCTTCGTTTAAAAAGAGTGGTAAATTTTGTAAAATTTGCAGTTATTCGAGGGTTTGATAAAAAAATCTTGACAAACCCTCTGAATTTCTGTAAACTAATAATGTTGTTTCACAAGGAACAACTGATGTGATCCACTAGCTCAGTCGGTAGAGCACCTGACTTTTAATCAGGGTGTCCCGCGTTCGAGTCGCGGGTGGATCACCATTTTTTTTTGCCTGTTTGCTTTTAGTGAGTAAGCACATAAGCTGAAAAGCTCTTGACAAAGATGTACCTAAACCATATAATTACGGCAAGATATATAAATATACATTCAGCAAAGATGCTGCAGGAAAATTTTCCTGCAGCTATTTTTTTTGAAAATATAGTTATTGTTACTGCGTACTTGAGTGCCTATTATCAGAGGCAAACCGACAGGGTTAGGCAGCGAGCGCTCTTGTAGATTTGTAGTATCAGAGAGGAGGATAGCTTGTGGATTTAGGACATTTACGTTGTTTTAAAGTTGTGGCTGAATGCCAGAACATGGTAAAGGCAGGGGAAATCCTTCATATTGGACAGCCTGCCATCAGCAAGATTATCAAGAATCTGGAAACAGAATTTACGTTGCAGCTGTTTGACCGGCGAGGCAAAAATATTGTGTTGAACCAGAATGGAAAAATTTTGCTGAGCTACGCAAATACTGCCTTAATAGCAATGGATAACGCCAAGCTTGAACTTTCCGATCTTAAGAATAGTACAGAAACTGGTAAAGTCAGGATTTTGATGAAAGTGTTGGCATTCTATCTGCCCGACATAGTAGCTAAGTTTAAGCAAAGGCATCCGGGAATTAATCTCGAAATCTTGCAGCATGGCGATGCCAATGACTGGGATATCTGCATCGATGCTTCGTTGGAAAAATTGTCAGCGCAGGACTATTACAATCTGTTGGAGGAAGAGGTTTTCCTCGTTCTGCCGAAAGACCACCGTCTGGCTGCTAAGGAGCAGGTGCAGCTGCAAGAATTTGCTGACGACAAATTCATTGGGATGTTTGATGACAGCAGCGTCAATAATATTACAAAATTTTATTGTAATAAGGCAGGGTTTGAACCGGAACTGGCTATTAAGAGCGAAACCAATACTATGTTTCGGGAGATTTCTTCCTTGGGGCTGGGAGTAGCTTTTGTCCCGCAATTTGTCTATGCCGCAATTCATTCTGACTGTATCGTGAAGAAATCAATTGAGGATCCTCCTTGCGTAAGATATGTAAACGTTTTTTTGAAAAAAAATAAATACCCCTCTAACGCAGTTATCTTGCTCAAGAAATTTTTGATTGATTACTTTCAGGATGACAAAAGGTTTGATAATAAAAAATAAATATTTTACTGAAATCAGCTGCCCGAATACAGAGAATAGTATTCGGGCAGCTTAAATTTTGCCAAATTATTTAGAAGACTCAGCAGGAATATTTCCTGGTGCAGAGAATTGATAATTCTGAATAGTGTATTTTTTGTTGAACAGCAAAAGGGGACTAACGAAAGGTGAAGGGGTGTGGCTGCAATGAAATTGAGAAATTTTGTTGGCTTATGGGTTGGGGTGACTTTGTCTTTATTTATTATCTTTTCACCGCTTGTTTCTGCCGAGCAGGTCAAGTTCAAAGACGGTGGCTGCAGTTTCAGTCTACCTGTTTATGAGCCCTATGAAAAATTCGATGCAAGCTGGGATGGCCCCGGTGTCAACGGTTTGGCCGAAGGCGAAGGTTTTGTCAAATATACCATTGTATATGAGGACAAAACAAAATATGAGGCAGAAGGCAAGATGACGATGAAACAAGGGCTTGCTAACGGCAAAGCAACCTTAAAGTATGCCAATGGCGACAAATTTGATATCAACTTTGCTAATGGAGAACCTCAAAATGGAACAATAATTCGTGCAGACGGCAGAAAATATGAGGGGGAACTTTACCATAATTACGCTCATGGCAAAGGGTTATTTACAAGGGCTGATGGGTCAACCTATGATGGTTATTTTCAGATGAATAATCAGCATGGCTATGGCGTTGAGCGAGACAAAAACGGTAATATTATCTATCAGGGTGAGTGGCTTAACGGCTTCCATGCCGATGACCCGGCAGCCAACCGCAAACTCGAAGGATTTTTAGGTATGCCGTGGAAAACTGAACGCAAGGTAGCGGAAGAAACTTTGAACAAGCGACCTGGAACGGAATACGTAGATATGTTGTTTCTAGGTAAATTTTATGGTTATGGCAACAAACTGCCAAGCCCGCAAAACGGTCGCTATTATAGCATTACAGGCAAATTTAACAATGAAACAGCTGAAATTACAGTGTGGTTCTATGAAGACAAACTTTCGGGAGGCCGTGCAAGCTTCTTCAATACAGAACAAGAGGTCGCTGGTAAATTTGCAGAGACCAAGAAAAACCTGATTGCAAAATATGGTAATCCTAATAGTGAAGCAGATTCCTGGGCAAGATGGCTTTTTAACGATTATAACTATATTGATCTGTATATTCGGAAGCTTGGTTATGAAACTAATGCGGCTATGCCAGCAGAGAAGAAAAAGCCTTTTAACCTGACTCTTGAATATAAGAATTACGAGCTTATGCATAAGATTGATCCTACGCCAGCGGCATCAACGACAAGCGATTTGTAATTGTCGCATATAAACGTAAAGCAGCCCTTCCTTAAGGAAGGGCTGCTTCAGAGTTATTTAATCTTGTGGAAATAAGGCATAGGTGTTTTTTACATCTATGCCTTATTTTCTTATACATAATATTTGTATGAGTTAAAAGGTAATTGCTGAATTGATAAGAAATGAAAATACAAACGTGATTAAAATGTATTGGGATTAAAGAAAGGATTAAAAGAAAATAAATATAACCTCGGCATATTTTCCTGGCATAGTCATAGTAGCGAGGATTTTTTCATTTGTGCATGTGTTTTTTAATTTTTTAATGATATAATATCAACGAACTCTTTCATAGGTATATCATGCTTGTTAGATATAAAAATTATATTTCATATGTTAATTAAAAAATATATCGATAATACTCTATTTGTCGTATCTGAAAAAAGTTTTGGTGTAATCATAATTGCATGATTGCAACCTAATTTTGATATTACTTGAAAGTATTGAAGGATTTTTTCCAGAAAAAGTGTCGGAGGATTAGTAGTGTTAAATTATAAAATAGATATCCTTGAGGAAGATATTAAAGAATTCAGTTCACAAGTTCTGGAGATTCTCCTTAAAGATCAAACCACAAAAAAGAACATTATATGGGCTACAGATAATTATTCGGTTCATGGTTTTGGATTTGCCATCGATGACCAAATTGCAATAGAATCTGTTACTGGTTTTCATAGAGATGTTGTGAAACCAAGGATAGAAAAAACCAAAGAAAATCAAAGTATGCGTATTCGTGAAAAAGCTGAAGTATTTACCCCTTCGTGGTTATGCAATAAGCAGAATAATCTTGTTGATAACGCATGGTTTGGAAGTAATAATGTTTTTAACATGGAAACAGCCTATGGTTGGAATTCATTAAAGGAGTTTATCACGTTCCCATCCAAAAGTGGAAAGACATGGCAAGATTATGTGCTAGAACCGCGCCTTGAAATATCATGTGGCGAGGCACCATATTTGGTTAGTCGTTATGATACTGTAACAGGTCAGTTCATTGAAATTCCAGAGCGAATAGGTTTTCTTGACAGGAAACTACGCGTATTATCCGAAAACACAAATGATAAAGAAGAATGGTTAAGCTGGGCTTATAAAGCGTACAAAAGTATTTATGGATATGACTGGCATGGAGATAACGTACTACTGGCGAGAGAAAACTTGCTCTGCACATTCATAGATTATTATGCGCTCAAATTTAATATTGAGCCGAGTGAAGAAAAGCTTTTGAACGTTGCTTTTATTCTTTCATGGAATATATGGCAAATGGATGGACTGAAATTTGTAATTCCAGATAGCTGCAAAAATAAAGGTTGCGATTATATTCAATTGAGTCTTTTTGATAAACCAGCAGAAAATGAGATTTGTGATGGGTGTGCTAAGAACAATCGCTTCCTTCATAAAGGAATATATTGTAAGGTTATGGATTGGGATGAGAATAAAGAGGTACAATTTGTTTCATTACTGAATAACAATGATGGAGGCAGACCATGAAGGATTTAGAATTGCTTGATAACTTAATAGTAGGTCGTGTAGAACCATATATTTATGCGTTTACCACCAATACTGTTCCTAACTATCTTAAGGTTGGCGACACATATCGTCCAGTTTCTGTACGGCTGAAAGAGTGGCAAGCACATTATCCAGAATTGGAAAAGCAATTTGAAAATACTGCTAAAGTAGCAGATAATGTATTTTTTCGTGATTATTCAGTACATCAGTTCTTAGAGTCCGATTTACTAAAAGAGCGGTTAGGTTCAGAAAAACTCAATGTCGAAATATACTATTCGAATGAATTTTTCAAAGATACCGCGGCTGGCGAAGTCTCCGATGCTATTTCAGACATTGCAAATGATTTTGTTAGTAAAGGTAACAAATATAAATTTTATAATGCATTGACAGCTTTGCCTACCATTGTTCGTTATGCCTCTGCCGGATATTTAACCCCACGTCCGAATCAACAGACTACAATTGATGCATTCAAAAAAGCTGTTGAAAACGGTAGAACGAATCTTTTGATGTATGCTGTTATGCGTTTCGGGAAATCATTTACAGCTATGTGTTGTGCTACAGAAATCAAAGCTCACCTTGTTGTCGTAGTGTCTGCAAAAGCAGATGTTAAAGAGGAGTGGCGAAAAACTATTGAATGCGCTGAAAACTTTAGAAACGACTATGAATTTTTAAGTTCTGATGATCTTGACAGGAATCATAACATCGTGACCGAAACGCTTGCCAAAATTGATGGAAGAAAAAAAGTTCTGCTATTTTTAACCTTGCAAGATTTGCAAGGGAATGTGATTAAAGACAAGCATCAGCAGATATTGGGAAGAAAAGTTGATTTGCTTATCGTTGACGAAACTCATTTCGGAGCAAGAGCTGAAAAATATGGTCAAGTACTTAAAGATATTCAGTTCAATGGTGAGAAAGCTCATAGAAAAGACGATGATGATTATGTGGAAATCAACGATGCTGAAGAACAAATTAAAACCTTTGATACTAGGATCAAATTGCATCTTTCTGGTACACCGTATCGTATTTTAATGGGAGGAGAATTTCAAAAAGAAGATATAATTTCGTTTTATCAGTTTTCTGATATAGTAAGAGAACAGGAAGAATGGGATAAAAAGAATCTTTTGCATGATGATGTGAAAGAATGGGATAATCCATACTATGGCTTTCCACAGATGGTGCGATTTGCATTTAATCCGAATGCATCATCAATTCGCCGCTTGGAAGAACTGCGCAATAAAGGAGTTACTTATGCATTTTCTTTTCTTTTTAAGCCAAAAGCTATTAAGAAAGCCGAAGATGGCAGTCATAAGCAATTTATCTACGAGAGCGAAATACTTGACCTCTTGGAAGTGATTGACGGTAGTAAAGATGATGAAAATCTTCTTAGTTTCTTGGATTATGAAAAAATTAAGTCCGGTATGATGTGTCGGCACATTGTGTTTGTTCTGCCGTATTGTGCATCTTGTGATGCATTGGAAGAATTAATCAAAAATAAGGCGGAGCAGTTCAGAAACTTAAGCCAATATGAAATTATCAACATTTCGGGTGTTGATAGCCCGAATGACTATAAAACGCCAAAGACAATTAAAGATGCTATTAAAAAATATGAATCATACGGCAGAAAAACCATAACTCTTACCGTAAATCGTATGCTTACTGGCAGTACTGTAGAGGAATGGGATACTATGATTTATTTAAAGGATACTGCATCTCCACAGGAATATGACCAAGCAATTTTTCGTTTGCAGAATCAGTATATTAAAATCTATAAGGACGAAAACGGTGATAGCATCAAATATAATATGAAGCCGCAGACACTTCTTGTAGACTTTGACCCTAATCGTATGTTCCAAATGCAGGAACAGAAGGCACAAATATATAATGTCAATGTCGACGATGCAGGAAATAGCAAGCTCTCGGAGCGTCTTTCCGAGGAACTCCGTATTTCGCCAATTATTATCATGAACAAAGACAAAATTGAACAGATTACGGCTACTGATATTTTAAAGGCTGTTAGCGAATACTCGCGTAATCGAGGTGTTGCAGAAGAAACGAATGATATTCCTGTTGACCTCTCACTTATGGAATTTGTGGATATTTGGGGTGTTATTGGACAGGAAAACGAACTTGGGGCAAAGACCGGATTCGAAATAAAAGCTGCTGATGGTGAGGGAAATGAAACAGATGTGCCAGAACACGATGAAGATAATGATAACAGTGATGGTACAGCAATAACTACGGATAATCCTATTGGTGTCACAGAAGAGTCTAATGAAGATGAGAGTCAGTTAAAAAAGAGTCCGGTAAAGCAATTCCGTATGTATTATGCACGCATTCTTTATTTTGCTTTCTTAACTAAGAATACTGTAATTTCGCTTAGTAGTATTATCGACTGTATTGAAACAGATGAGAACGCTCGTATTTTTAGAAATCTTGGCTTAAATAAGAAAGTGGTGGAAGCTTTAAAAAATAACATGGATAAATTTATGCTCCGGACTTTGGACTATAAAATTCAAAATCTGAATCAATTATCACGTGATGAGAGTGTAGCACCATTAGAGAGAGCTAAGGTCGCAAGTCAAAAATTTGGCAAGTTAGGCGAATCACAAGTAGTGACACCGACACGCGTTTGTGATGATATGATTGCACTTTTGCCTGAAGAATTCTTATATAGTTGCGTTGAAAGTGGTAAGTGTATTTTAGATATCGCATCTAAAGAAGGAGAATTCGCAATTGCTCTATGCAAACGTTATAGAAGTATTGGTTTTGATAGCGAAGCGATAAAGGACATCGTTTATTCAATTCCTACATCTTCCATAACATATGAATTTACACGCAAAATTTATGAATTATTGGGATTAAATGTTGCTAATATTGCTGAACAGTTTAATTCATATGATTTGCTGAATATCAAGGATGATTCTGATAGCCTTGACTTTAAAAAAATGAGAGCAATATTAAGTCAAACAAAGCAATTTAATAAAATAGCAATAATAGATGAGACTGTTCCTGGAGGTGAAGAGAAAATGCTAAAATTTGCCGCTGTAGTTGGTAATCCGCCATACCAAGAAATTATAAGCAAAGCTGTAGGGAATAAATCTTTAGGAAGACAACTGTTTCCTTCATTTATTACAACGGCTATCGAGATTTCGGGACAATATGTTTCTCTGATCACGCCTTCAAAATGGTTTACCGGCGAAGGACAGGATGGTTCATTCCCACCCTTAAGAAAATATGCAAAAGACAATAATCACTTCGAACAAATTCATCATTTCGGTGGAAACAAATCTTTGTTTACTGATGTTCAATTAGGAGCTGTGAATTATTTTTTATACAATAAAGATTATGATGGAGATACGTTATTTGTAAATTATGGCTTGAATGGTACTAATAGTGCTCGTAGGCCGCTATTTGAAGAAAACTTAAATATCATTCTTTCATTAAACTCAATGGTTAGCATTATAAAGAAAGTTAAAGACGCAGATGACTTTATCTCTTTAACAACAATAACAAAGGGCAGAAATGCTTTTGGCATTACAGGTAAAATAGCAACCAGCATATCTGAGGAAAACTCGTTTGCTGGAGCATATGCATTAAGGTGTGCTCATGAAGCTATTCGATATACTTCTGAACAATATGTAACTAAAAACAAAGATATTGCCGATAAATGGAAAATATTTATTTCTAAAGGGAACGGAGCAGCCGGAACCCTTAACGATGATATGCCTGTAGCGATTCTTGGAAAACCTTATATTGGAGCGCCAATGTCAGTATGCACTGATTCATTAATTCCAATCGGATGTTTTGATACTGAAATTGAAGCAAAAAATTTGCAAAGATATATCAACACAAAATTTGTTAGATTTATGGTCGCTATTTTGAAAACATCACAGAATATAACACAAATTGTTTATGAATTTGTTCCTATGCAGAATTTTACAAATGGTTCGGATATTGATTGGAATAAATCAATATCCGAAATTGACGTACAGCTTTATGAAAAATATGGCTTAACAAAGGCCGAAATCGATTATATAGAATCCAGAATTAAACCGATGGATTAATTGTTAGAAATGATATTTTTGACTTTAGATCTTGTCTCTGAGCATGCGATTAGGAAACTAAATATACAGTCATTAAAACAACTCTAAATATCAATTTCTTTTCCAAAAATTGCTAAGAGTAAATGAATATATCTTTATGTAAGGACTTGAAAATTAGCCTTGAAAGCAAGGCTTTAAATGTTTGCACATAATTGTTTGATTCATTTTCCTTGAAAAATTAATTTCAAAGGTTGCCTTAGCTAAGTTAAATATTTGAGAGTATGAAAATTTCTTATTCTAGCCATCAATGTTTTCAATTTAGAAATAAATACGAAAGACTGCACTAAAGTTTATATACTTCTGTGCAGTCTTTCGTTTTATTTTCGCTATAAATATCGTTGGAAAAAACTTGTTCTTACAAATACATAAGAAGAATTTCTCCTTTAAAAGGAAGGGCTGCTTTATTACAAATTCTATTTATTATCGGTTATATTCTGGCAGCTGCCATCGCGTGGACCTTGCATCATATGTTTGTGCATGCCGTCTTTCGGTCCGAAGTGCTTGCCTTCTTTAATGTCCTGGAGAATTTTATCTGCCTGCTCCTGAGACATTCTGCCATCAGCTACTGCTTTATCGAGATGTCCTTTAGCTAATTCAAGGTGTTTGGCCATGAATTGGTCATAAACACCTGCATCTTTAGCCATTTCACGGATCGGTTTATGGTTGGTACGAGCTTCTTCTTTAATGCTTTCTACATCGCGGCCTGTTAAATCTGCCAGAATTTTAGCATTTTCTTCACGCATCATGCCAGGACCCTTGTGCATACCAGGTGCGCCCATTGGTCCGAAGTGTTTGCCATCTTTCATGTTTTGCAGCATTTTGTCTGCTTGCTCCTGGGTTATTTTGCCAGCGGCTACTTCTTTATCCAGGTGATCTTTAGCTAATTCGGTGTGTTTGGCCATGAATTGATCATAAACGCCGGCGTCTTTAGCCATTTCACGGATAGGTTTATGGTTGGTGCGGGCTTCTTCTTTAATGCTCTCCACATCACGGCCGGTCAGGTCAGCAAGTATTTTCGCATTTTGTTCGCGCATCATGCCAGGACCCTTGTGCATGCCGCCAGGCCCCATATGTTTGCCGGCAAAACCTTTGTGCATCTGCCCTTTTACATAACAATCACCCATACCTGGTCCTTGTTTTTGTCCAGGATATTGAATTTTGCCTACGCTGTCATTGCCTGCATTTCTTTCCTGGATTGACTGCTGAACTAAATTGCGCATTTTGTGGGGGTTTTGATCATAGTCACTCGTGCTGCCTGAAGTTGCTGCGAAAACGGTAGAAGCACCAAGAGCAGCAATAAGGGTACCAATAACCAGAGCTGATTTCATTTTTTTCATATAAATCTCTCCTTTATTTTTGGCTAATTAGATTTTGAATTAGCTGTTTGTTTAGCTTTGAGTTCAGTATAGAGTGGATTTATGGCAAAATAATGTTTTTTTTCGATAAAATTTTTGATTTTTTTTTGTAAAACAGCCATAAAAAAGACATAAAACTCAGTATAATAAAAGAAGAGAAAGGCGGTGGCCAGAGTGGGAAAAATTCTGATTGCTGATGATAACGAACAAATTACCTCTATCTTGTCAAATTACGCCCAAAAAGAGGGCTTTGAGCCCATAGTCGCGTTAGACGGTGAGGAAGCTATAGCAAAATTCAATAAATATAGCGCGGAAATACAAATCATCTTATTGGATGTAATGATGCCGAAGAAAGATGGTTTCGAAGTCTGCCGTGAGATACGACAAAATTCCATGGTGCCTATTATCATGGTGACGGCGCGCGGCGAAGATTTTGAAAAAATAATGGGACTTGACATAGGCGCTGATGACTATATCGTGAAACCGTTTTCCGCCGGTGAAGTGATGGCGAGGATAAGGGCTACTTTGAGGCGCATGCAGATGGAAAAGCAAACCAAGAACAGTTTTACCATTGATAATCTTGTTATTGATTTAGATGAATATAACGTTACCATAGATGGTCAGAAAATGAATCTGACCAAGAAGGAAGTTGAACTGCTCTGGACTTTGGCCAAAAATAAGAATAAAGTATTTACAAGGGAAAATTTACTCGACAGTATCTGGGGTTATGACTATTTTGGTGATAGCCGCACAGTGGATTCCCATATCAAACGACTGCGTGCGAAATTGGAAGCAGTGCCGCACGAAAAATGGGAAATCAAGACTATCTGGGGTGTAGGTTACCGCTTTGAGGAGAATTGAAATGAAAAACAAGATTGCATTAAAGCTGACCCTTTATTTTGCGGCAGCCCTCCTGATCTTTGCACTTGTTGTCGGCAGTAGTTTTCGTTTTCTTTTTTGGCAGCATACAGAGGCTTTAAAAAGAGCGGAGCTTGAGCAGCGTGCTGTAAAAATAGCCCAGGCCATGGTGGATACGCGCGAGCAGGTGACTGCCTGGCAGGAGCGGATGGCACAAAAACAGGCGGATGAAGGAGAGAAAGAAGGCAAAAAGCAGGAACAACGTCCAGGCGGAGGCCAGTTCGGCGGTTGGGGCTATGCTTCCATGTTACGTTTTTTAAGCAGTTCAGCTGCCGATGATGTCTGGATAGTCGATCTTGAAAACAATTTGGAAGTCAGCGATCATAAAGGTGGTCCGTCACGGATAATAACATATAAAGATTTGCCACCGGATGCGGACAAGGTCGTTAAAGAGGCTTTCAGAGGAAAAACTGTTTTTGGTCAAGGCTTCAGCCCGCTCCTAAAGGTGCCGACTCTGACGGTTGCGACACCGATACAGGATAAAAATGGAGCAATCATCGGCGTTGTCCTGCTGCATTCACCTTTGTCCGGCATGGAAGAAGCGGCTGGCCAGGGTATGAAAATTTTGTGGGTCAGTGCAGGCATTGCCTTGCTCTTGGCATCTGTTTTCAGTTTGCTGTTCTCCTTGAAATTTACCAAACCTTTGAATATGATGAAACGAACAGCTGAAGAAATGGCCGAAGGAGACTATGCTGTCAGAAGCGGCGTGCAGCAGAATGATGAAATCGGCGAACTCGGCAAAGCCTTGGATATCCTGGGTGAGCGCTTGGAGCTGGCCAGTCAGGAAAGTGCTAAGCTAGACCAGTTGCGGAAGGATTTTATTGCGAACATTTCCCATGAATTGCGTACACCGGTTACTGTTATTCGCGGTTCCTTGGAAGCTATCTGCGACAAGGTGGTAGATACACCGGAACAGATTGAAGAATATCATCGTCAGATGCTTTCCGAAAGTATTTTCCTGCAGCGTTTGATCAATGATTTACTGGATCTTTCCCGGCTGCAGAATCATAATTTTCAGATAGAGAAAACACCGCTGAACCTTTGCGACGTTGTGCAGGATGTAGTGCGCAGCAGTCAGCATATCGGCAAGAGAAAAGCCATTAATGTTGAGATAAAAAGTGATGTTGATATTTATTCTTTTAATGGTGACTACGGCAGACTGCGCCAGATGCTGATGATCTTTCTTGATAATGCAATCAAGTTTTCGCCGCTGGGCAGTACGGTAGAAGTAGTGCTCGCCGGTAATGTTTTAAAAGTTGTGGACCATGGCTGCGGCATACCAGCGAAAGATCTGCCGCATGTTTTTGAACGCTTTTATAAGACCAGAGTTGAAACCAACAAAAGCGGTACTGGACTTGGACTTGCTATTGCCAAAGAAATTGCTGAGCGCCACGATATCAAGGTCAGTATGACGAGTGAACCGAATGTGGCGACTGTCGTTATTATGACGTTGCCGGTAACAGATAAAACAATTGCATAAAATCAAAGGAGGAGCTTCATTAATGAAGCTCCTCCTTTTGACTATGGCAGGATAAACAGACATTTTAGCGAATTTAGTAAGCTAACAGAGGTGAAAAAAGTGATAAGGCTGATGAAAAAAGAGGAAATTCAAGAATTGGCTGCTTTATGGCTTAATTCTTCATTAACTGCTCATGATTTTGTTCCTGCGGAATTCTGGCAGGATAAACTGCCATTGGTGCAAAATGAATATCTGCCGGGAAGCATTACCTATGTATATGAAAAAGAAGGCAGGGCACTAGGCTTTTTGAGTTTTGTCAAAGAAAACCAGATTGGTGGTTTGTTTGTAGATAGTGACGCGCAGGATCAGGGCGTTGGTTATGCGCTGATCGAACAGGCCAAGCGCTTATTCAGTTTTTTGGAACTTGATGTTTATGCCCGTAATGAAAAGGCGGTGCATTTTTATCTGCGTCAGGGTTTTCAGGCGGTAGTGACTTTTAAAGGCGGGGATACAGGTGAAGAAAGTATAAGAATGAGGTGGATTCAATGAACTATGGCTTAAAAGACAAAATTGTTGTTATAAGCGGAGGAACTTCAGGGATTGGGCTCGCAACGGCGCGCCTTGCTGTAGCCGATGGCGCAAAAGTTTTCCTCATAGGACGCAGTGAGGAAAATGGGTTGTCAGCTTTGGGCATACTGGATGCTGACCCGGAAATGGTTAAATTTATCCAGGCAGATGTGAGCACTATTGATGGCTGTCAGGCGGCAGCTGAGGCTGTCAATAGCATAGCAGGGAGAGTGGATGTTCTGGTTAATTCTGCCGGGGTTTACCGTGAACAGTGGCTGGAGCTGGTAACAGAAGATGAGTATCAGGAAATTATGGATATCAATGTTAAAGGTACTTTGTTCCTGTGTCAGGTTATGATACCTTTGATGACAGAACATGGTGCTACAATTATCAATATCGCCTCCGATGCCGGCTTGGAAGGCAACTACGGCTGTCCTGTTTATTGCGCCTCCAAGGGCGCCGTAGTTGCACTGACAAGAGCACTCGCGCTTGACTATGCTCCGCGTATTCGCGTGAATTGCGTTTGCCCGGGTGACGTAGCAACACCGCTTGTCGAAAAACAGTTAGCAGCCGGCGATTATACACTGGAAGAAATGGCTGAACCTTACCCAATTGGCAGAATAGGGCAACCAGAAGAAATTGCTCATGTCATTTGTTCCTTGGCTTCGCCGTTCAATAGCTATATGACAGGTTCCATCGTCCCTGTTGACGGTGGCTTAACGGCTAAATAGCTTATTTTAAAGTATCAAAGGAGCTTTTGCACCATGAAAATAGTGCAAAAGCTCCTTTTGTGATAATGAGGCATATTTATTGTTGTGGGTGTAGTTGTTTACTCTAGCTGAACCAGGCTTTTTTGAGAAGCACCAGTGCCGGTCGGATATGGTCCTCATTGATGCCGGCGAAGGATAGTAAAATCTCCGGTTCTTCTTTGGGAGCGGCGGCCTGTACCGGTAAGATACGTACACCTTGAGCTAAAGCCAAGGCGGCTAACTCTTCTGAAGTGTTTTGGCTGCGGATAGCAAGACGGATGTGCAGACCGGAGGCGTAGGAACGGACGGTGATGAGTTTGCCGAAAATTTCTGTCAAAGCGGCTCGCAGCAAAGTATTCTTTAAAGCGTAAAGCTTACGGAGACGGCGCACGTGGCGGCGCATGTGACCGCCGGCAATAAATTCTGCCAGCGCCAGCTGCTCAATAGTCGACGAGGTTTGGTTATATAGATGGGCGCAACTATTATAGCGTGACAGCAGTTTGGGGGGCAGGACCATATAGCTGATACGCAGGGAAGGCATCAGGAGACGGGAAAAGGAGCCAAAATAAATAACGTTGTCACCACCGGCCAAGCCTTGCAAGGCGCCGATAGGACGTGCAAAATAGCGAAATTCGCCATTATAATCATCTTCAATGATCAAACCGTCGGTATGCTGTGCCCAATGCAGCAGAGACAGGCGTTCTTCGGCGGAAAGGGTGCTGCCTTTATAAGGATTGGAAGGGCTGACCAAAAGCAGCGACGGCAGCTTCACATCCATTTTCTCGGCGGCAAAGGTCTCTACCTGCCAAGCGTGGTCTTGGAAAATACGTTCGGCCTGCGGGAAGCCGGGCGCTTCCAAGGCGACACTATTATGCTCAGGCTGCAGGATTCCTATCAGTATTTCCAGCAGGCTCTGGACACCGGCACCGATGACAATCTGTTCCGGCGCAGCAATTACACCACGCGCTTCATAGCTATATTTGGCCAGAATTTCACGCAGTATAATTTCGCCTTGCGACTGGCCGTAAGCAGCGATATTCTCCGGCTCTTTCAGTGCGTTATTGATGCAGCGCCGCCAGAGGGCGGCATTAAACGTTCTTATATCAATATAGTTATTAGCAAAATTATAAAGGACAGCGGGTTTCTGAGGTTGCTTTTGCCGTGGTTTATTTACAGGCGGCAGTTCAGCCAGATTGATTGCTACATAACCGCGTTTAGGCTGGCTCATGATATAACCTTCTGCTAAAAGCAGGCTGTAAGCTGTTTCTACTGTTGTGCGGCTGAGATTCAGCGCGGCAGCAAGCTTGCGGATGGAAGGCAGTTTCACACTGTCAGCCAGATGATTTAAACGGATTTCTTTTTTGAAGTGTTCTGCCAGCTGCCGATATAACGGCAAATGGCTTTTGGTATCTTCGGTAAAATTCATGGTCAGCATAAACTGTACTCCTTAAATATAGCAAAATATCATGATTTGGTATGACAGGTACATTATATACCTTTCCTGGTTATTTTTAAAATCATTTTCCAACAGAATTGTATAAATTGCTTGTTTGCATTTTAACCACAGAAGAATAAATCCGAGTAATTATTATTCTTGACAAAGCTAAAAACAAAAATGTAAGATTGTCGTAAATCATGGAGCACAAAAATTTCTTGTTTAAAGAAAGGGAATTGTATGCAAAAAGAATATTTGATTGAAGCAGTTACAGATTTTGTAAGAAAATCACCGGATAACTATATCCAAAAAGAATATGCAATTACCGAAGATCTTATCGGTACCAAAATTTATGAGGACCCTCTTTTTGCTTTTGGCGCTGCTGATGATGAATACTATTCTTTATTCAAAAGTCCCGAAGGAATTGGTAATCACTTTTTGAAGCCGGAAGAATGGCTGCCTTCAGCAAAAACAGTTATTTCTTTCTTTTTGCCTTTTAGCGAGCAGGTCAAAACCAGTAATTGTGCTGATAAGGTGTGGCCTTCCAATGAGTGGCTGCATGCACGTATCGAAGGACAAAATTTTTTGTGCAAGATTGCCTATTATTTGCAGGACGAATTGAAAAAAGCCGGATATGACAGTGTAATACCGGTTTTGGATCAGCGGTTTTGGTCTAAAACTATACCTGATGGCGAATCAGCACTAGCTTTTACAAGCAATTGGTCAGAACGACATGTAGGTTTTGCCTGTGGTTTGGGCACTTTCGGCCTTTCCAAAGGCCTGATTACAGAAAAGGGTATGGCAGGACGTATTGGCAGTCTTGTTACGGATTTGCAGTTATCTGCGACTGACAGAAACTACACGGATTTGTATGAATACTGCAGCAAGTGCGGTGCCTGTATCAGGCAGTGCCCTGTTAATGCCATCAGCAAAGAACAAGGGAAAAACCATTTAATATGTTCTTCTTTCCTTGATAAATTAAGAGAAAAATATCAACCTAGATATGGCTGTGGGAAATGTCAGGTCAATGTTCCCTGCAGCAGTCAGATTCCTAACACCAGCCGTTAACCAATAAGCAATGCTGCTTGAGCAAAAGTTTGCGATAAATTTATTGTTTTTACTGCCAATGGGGCTGTAACGAAATAAGGTAATTCCTTTTAAAAAGTCACAGTTTCCTTCAGGCAAGCCTAAGAAAGGAGCCCGGCAATTGCTCTTAACGAGCATTCGTCGGGCTCCTTTCTATTTTGGGGC
>Ga0160425_1001191_pt1 | contig 26680 bp, 29 predicted proteins | sample BioMet8_FD_108193 | JGI IMG/M metagenome (GOLD analysis project Ga0160425, IMG submission 108193) | Microbial communities from bioreactor (seeded with sewage sludge) at Lawrence Berkeley National Lab, California, USA - Biofuel... | ecosystem: Engineered > Bioreactor > Anaerobic > Unclassified ...
TATACTGGGCTTGCGTTAATTGCGTCTTCATAACTCAATTTTAACGCAAAACAATGAATCGGCCAACCCTTTCGGGCTGACCGATTCATTGTTTTTCATCGAGGCTCGTTTTGCAACGCGCCCGTTTTTCTTAAGTATCAGTAATTGTAGCTCTTTACTTCAAAATAGGCCTGGGGATGGCTGCACACCGGGCACACATCCGGAGCCTTTGGTCCGACATAAATATGTCCGCAGTTGCGGCACATCCAGACCTGTTCGCCGTCCTTGGTGAAGACTTTGCCTTCTTCGAGATTTTTGAGAAGCTTGCGGTAGCGCTCCTCATGAGTCTTCTCAATTGCCGCCACCATGCGGAACTTATCTGCGATCTCAGTAAAGCCCTCCTGCTCAGCCACAACAGCAAAGCCGGCATACATTTCAGTCCACTCGTAGTTTTCCCCGTCGGCAGCGGCCTTCAGATTTTCCGGGGTCTTGTCCACACCGCCGTTGATGTATTTGTACCACATCTTGGCATGCTCTTTTTCGTTTCCTGCGGTCTCATCAAAAATGGCTGCTATCTGCTCAAGTCCGTCTTTTCTTGCCTGACTTGCGTACCAGTTGTATTTGTTGCGGGCCTGGGACTCACCGGCCAGAGCGGTGCAGAGATTTTCGTAAGTTTTGCTTCCTTTTAGTTCCGGCATTTTCATATCCTCCTGAAAGATTAATTTGAATATTCACTTTGATAAGTTTATCAGTAATAAAAATAATTTCAACATAAATTTGTGAACATATGCAGATAATATTACTGAAAACAAAAAGGCAAGGAGAGTATTATGAAAAAAGTAGCTGTTTTAGTGATCTCGGCAGCAATTCTGTTTTCCGTGCTGAGCGCCTGCGGGCGCACCGGCGACGGTATGGTGGGGCCTTCTTCCACAGAAAGACCTGTTGCCGGCACCAGTGGCAGTCCCATGCCGCGCCAGACGCAAAGAATAAGCAGCAGCGACACCGGCACAGGCGTTGCAAACTGCAGCGTCAACAATGATGCAGGCACAAATTCCAGCGCAATGTCTAAAAACCAATGATACTGTTCAAGTGCCGCCAGTACATGGCGGCACTTGATTTTAGCAAAACATAGTATTAGAATGAGACAAAATTCTGCGGGAGGCGAGTTCATGAGCTACATACCTACACCCGAGCAGGCCGAAGAGCTTGTAAAAAGATACAATAAGGATCCGTTCCACATACAGCACGCTGAGACTGTGTCCAAGGTCATGGGCGAGTTTGCGAAGGAATACGACCCGGAAAACGTCGACTTTTGGCGCACTGTCGGAATGCTGCATGACATTGATTTTGAGCAGTGGCCGGAAGAGCACTGCGTAAAGGCAGACAAGTTGCTGAGGGAGCTTGATGTGGACGACGCCGTCGTACATGCCGTCGTCAGTCACGGCTACGGGATCTGCTGCGATGTGGAGCCTACAAAGTATATGGAGAAGGTGCTGTTTGCCACCGACGAGCTTACGGGACTTATCGGAGCCGCCGCTCTTATGCGGCCCACGGGCATATCTGACATGGAGGTAAAATCCGTGTCCAAAAAATTCAAGGACAAAAAGTTTGCGGCCGGCTGTTCAAGAGATATTATTTCTGACGGCGCAAAGATGCTTGACATGGATCTTAACACACTATTTGAAAAAACACTTAACGCCATGCGCGCGTAAAATCCTAAAAAAGCGGCCGCCTTGAAGGCGACCGCTTTTCATTTCATCGTATGCGATTTCAGGTAAGCATTCATTACCGTATACTGAGACTGAACCGGATGTATGCCGTCTGAAACCGCGCCCTCTGCGGGCATATAGCCGTCATCATCAGCAAAAAGCGTAAAGAAATCAAGGTATCCTGCGCCAGTTTCCCGGGAAATCTGCTGAAGCTTAATATTGTACGCGGCAATATTCTGAAGGTTGTAGTTCGCGCTGGAATCAGACTCCGCCTTTGTTACAGGCATTATTGATATCAGGTATATTTTAGCCCCGCTCTGACTGGATCTGACAATGTCGATAAGACTTTTCATGCTGTCATAATAGCTCTGCACGTCATAATCGCTGCTGCCGAGTTCGTTGACGCCAAGCATTATATATACCTTGCCGTAGCTTTTTTCACTCAGCGCTGCGGACAGCGTGCCGGTATAGCCGCTTTCCAGAGTAAATCCGTCGTAGGTCAGCATTTTTTTTGCTGAAATTCCGTTGACGGCATAGTAATCCGCGTTTGGCAGGCCCAGATAAAGATTCATGCCCACAACAATCGAATGACCGATAAAGCAGGCATCGTCATAATATTCGTCTGTTACCGGCGAGGATTCCGCAACTGTGCCGGAATAGCTGTAATCAACCTTGCCGGCAGTCTTGACGCATTCCGCAAATTTCATCATAACCGAGGCGACCTCCGCTCTCGCGGCTGTGGCCTTTGGATATACCTTGTTGCCTCCGCGACCGGAGATTACGCCCGCACGCTGCATGGCATATACAGCATCTTTCATTGACGGAGATATACTGCTGTCATCTGAGAACACGGCGCTGCCGCTGGTCTCGGTTAGGTTAATGCCATATTTTTGAACATATCTGTACAAGATAGCGCAGATCTGCTCTCTTGTAACGGCTGCTCCGGGGGAGAAGAAAGTACCGCCGGTACCGCTGACTATACCCTTTGCCGCAGCCCAGTCAACATACGGGCAAAAGTAATCCGTGGCTTTAACGTCTGTAAAGCCGCCGTTGTTCACATTGACAAGATCTGCACGGATATAGCCTGATTTGCTACCGCAGGATACTTTATACCAGCCGCTTTCAAGCCCAGAAATATCCACATTGCTGCCAGATGAGAGGACTGTGACTATGGACTTGTCAGTCCCGGGACCGGAACGCATGTTAACGGCTTCGCTTACAGTACCGGATGATGTCCCGTACACACAGGCGTACCGGCCGAGAACTGTAATGAACATTGAGCGCGTCATGGGCTTCTGCGGTGAAAAAGTTGACTGAGAGGTGCCGCCGAACAGTCCGGCTTTAACAACATAATCAACGGCGCTGTAATACCAGTCAGTGCTTTTTACGTCGGTAAAATCGGAGACAGACGCAGCAAAAGCCCGGCAGGAAAACGCGAGCCCGCAGACTGCGAGAAGAATAGACAATATCTTTTTCAAGGCTTACACCTTCTTTTGAAATACAATGACAACAGATTACGCCAATTGATGTCTGTTGTCAAATTGAAGGATTATACGACATATTGCGGGATACGGTAGACATAACAGTTGAAAAATGCCGTATTATGGGATATAATCAATTAAATTTACTTGTGCCTGCGGACATCGCCGATGGAGTTTGAAATATGAATGATGTGTCTGTTAAAAAGCTTATAGTGTTTATTATGGCATTTGTCATGCTGGCGGCAGCCGCCCCTGTGGGCAGCGCCGTGTCAGGCATATTCGTCAACGGGTCCGGCAATACCCTCAATACAGATATTGCATCCTGCTATGCCGTGGGTTCAGACGGCGTTGCGCTGATAGGCACAAACAATCCTTATGTGATGACTTCATCCGGACTTGCGGTGCTTGGCGAAGAACAGCCGTCGCCCACCGTACCGGCAAGTACGGGCACAGTTATTGACAGAAGCAAATATGTGGACGGATCGAAATATACAAATAGCAGCGTCGATCTGGGCACGGTTAAGGTTGGCCTTTTTTACGGCTCCGGAACGCTTTCCCAGGCAAAGCTCCTCAACGCCGTGGGCAGCGGTTACAGTTTCGGATATTTCGACTCCGGCAGAACGTTCCATGAGGTAGGCAGCACGTCGGAAACAGCCCTCACAATGATAAAAGACACCAACGTTGCTGTTGACGGTGTGGGTACGGTGGGCTGCTTCCACATAAAGCTCAGTCAGACATATTCAAGCTTCGATTCCGCGGCTGCAGACGCCGCAAACTATCAGGGCGGCTTCCCTGCATACTATAACGGAGCATACTATGCTCTGTTTGGGAACTATACTTCCATGACCGACGCGCAGGCTGCGCTGGAGGCTTCCGGTGTCAGCGGCAGTGCATTTTCAGCCAGCAAATGGTGCGTTGTGGTCACAAAGTCTGATACCGCTACCATATTGTTCGAATATGACGGCGGAGCAGCATCGTCACTGGGCATTATGCCGCGTTCAAATGAGGGGAAATCGCAGACCTGGTTCAAGGGCTACAAATATAATGGCGGATTTCAGTATACAAGGCTTGACGGCGGCAATATAACGGTTGTAAACTACGTCGGTCTGGAAGACTACGTCAAGGGCGTCGTTCCATATGAAATGAGCTCCTCATGGCCACTTGAAGCCCTGAAAGCTCAGGCGCTTTGCGCACGCACATATGTGGCCAGCAACAAGAATATGTACAGCAAATACGGCTTTGATGTGACCAATGACACGTACAGCCAGGTATACCGCGGTACATCAGGGGCCAACAGTACCACAGATGCCGCGGTTGATGCCACAGCGGGCAGGTTTGTTCGGTATCAGGGGGCACTGTGTTCCACATTTTTCTTCTCATCCGACGGCGGCTCAACCGAATCCAGCGGCAATGTATTCACTACTGCCTATCCGTATCTTACCGGCGTGATAGATCCATTTGAAGCCGCGGTTGACTTCAAATACAAGAGCTGGACCTACACCTTAACCGGCGACCAGCTGTCTGCAAAACTGCAGGCAAAGGGATACAATATCGGCACAATAACCAAAGTTGCTCCCACATACTCTTCCACAGGCAACTGCATCCGGATAACGCTATCCGATTCCGCCGGTACCGCCGTAACATACAGCAAGACCAGCGCTTATAATTCTCTCGGTATGCCAAGCTGCCACTACAAAGTGTCTGGGGACAGCGCGGGATTCATGTTTTCCGGTGGCGGCTGGGGGCATAACTGTGGGCTGAGCCAGTGGGGCGCTTACTCCATGGCCAAGGTTTACGGATACAGCTATGACGATATCATCAGATTTTATTTTACCGGAGCGTATATTGCATGAACACATCTGATTTCTATTATGATCTTCCCAAGGAACTTATTGCCCAAACGCCGCTGGAAAAGCGTGACCAGTCCAGACTTATGCGCCTGGATAAATGTACGGGAGAAGTGGAGCATCGGCATTTTTACGAGCTGCCGGATTTCCTGCATGATGGAGACTGCCTCGTCCTCAACGATTCAAGAGTTCTGCCTGCAAGACTTATCGGTACCAGACCCACTGGTGGCAGCGTTGAGGTACTGCTGCTGCGTGACCTTGGCGGAGGAAGATGGGAGTGCCTTACAAAGCCGGGACGCAAGACAAGGCCCGGAACAGAAATTACTTTTGGAAACGGTGAACTGACGGCAACTGTCGAAGAAGTGACAGAGGGCGGCAACAGGATTATTCTATTCCATTACGACGGTATTTTTCTTGAAATTCTGGAAAAATTGGGACGCATGCCGCTTCCTCCATATATCAAAGAGGAGCTGAAGGATCCGGAACGGTATCAGACCGTATATTCCCGGGAACTTGGCAGCGCTGCGGCTCCAACGGCCGGGCTGCACTTTACAAAAGAGCTTCTGAATGAGATCGCTTCGCGCGGAGTCAAGGTTTGCTATCTCACGCTTCACGTTGGCCTTGGAACTTTCCGGCCGGTAAAAGAGGATAACATTGAAGAGCACGAGATGCACTCCGAGTTCTGTATAGTGCCGGAAGACACCGCCCGTATTGTCACAGAGACCAAGAAAAGCGGCGGGCGAGTCGTATCAGTGGGCACAACGTCCTGCCGTACTCTGGAGAGCTTCGCAAAGCCCGACGGTACATTGGAACAGGCCTCAGGCTGGACGGACATTTATATTTATCCAGGCTATAAATTCAAATGCGTCGACGCGCTTATTACGAACTTCCATCTTCCGGAATCCACGCTAATCATGCTGGTGTCGGCACTGGCAGGCAGGGAAAATATTCTCAACGCCTACAAGATCGCAGTTGAGGAAAAATACAGGTTTTTCTCTTTCGGAGACGCCATGTTCATAGAATAATCGTTAGGAGATAATCCGTTGTTTACTGTCATAAAACAGGAAGGCCGCGCCAGAAGGGGCGAGTTTACATGCCCCCACGGAACCGTGCAGACCCCGGTATTTATGAACGTCGGCACTCAGGGGGCCATCAAGGGCGCACTGTCCGCCGCAGATCTCAGCAATATCGGCTGTCAGATAGAACTTTCCAACACATACCATCTGCATGTCCGTCCCGGGGATGAATTGATAAGACAGCTGGGCGGCCTGCACAGATTTATGACCTGGGAGGGCCCTATACTCACCGATAGCGGCGGCTTTCAGATATTTTCTCTGGCTTCACTGCGAAAGATCACGGAGGAAGGCGTCGCGTTCAACTCCCATGTGGATGGAAGGCATATCTTCATGGGACCGGAGGAGAGCATGCGCATCCAGTCAAATCTTGGAAGCGATATTGCCATGGCCTTCGACGAGTGCGTAAAGATACCTTCGCCAAAAGAATATGTGAAAAATTCATGTGACCGCACCTACCGCTGGCTGTGCAGGTGCAAAACCGCGCTGGCAGAATATGACGCAATGGACGATGCCGTGAATCCGGGACAGGTTTTGTTCGGTATAAATCAGGGCGCAGTTTTCCATGATCTTCGCATAGAGCATATGAAAAAGATAGCGGAGCTGGATCTTCCCGGATATGCCATAGGCGGGCTGGCCGTCGGCGAAACGCATCAGGAAATGTACGACACCATTGAGGCAGTAGAAGAGTACATGCCGCAAAACAGGCCCAGATATCTCATGGGCGTTGGAACGCCGGGGAATATTATAGAAAGCGTTTACAGAGGTGTGGATTTCTTTGATTGCGTCATGCCGGCTCGAAACGGAAGGCACGGTCATCTGTACACCTGGGACGGCGTAATCAATATTAAAAATGAAAAGTATCTGGCAGATTCGGGCTCCATCGACTCCGGATGCAGCTGCCCTGTGTGCCGCAGGTATTCAAGAGCATATATTCGTCACCTGTTCAAGGCAGAGGAGATGCTGGCCATGCGTCTTGCCGTGACACACAATCTTTATTTCTACAACAATCTGATGTCTGAGATCAGAAACGCTCTCGACCATGGCGAATTTGAAGAATTCCGCAGGCAATACGCAATAAAATTGGACACCAGAATATAATTGTCTTGAATTCCGCCGATGTTGCGGATATAATCAATAACAATCTAATCTTTACGGAGGATAACCAAATGAACCTTTTCCTGACCAGCACCGCGTCAGCCTCGTCCACCGCGGGCTCATATTCGACAATAATAATGCTTCTCCTGATCTTCGTAATTTTCTGGCTGTTTCTCATCAGGCCGGAAAACAAAAAGAAGAAAAAGATGGAAGAGATGCGCAGCGCCTTAGGCGTTGGTGATGAGATAGTTACAATCGGCGGAATAATGGGCAAGGTCGTTCAGGCAACTGAGGATACCATTACCTTTGAGACCGGCGAGGACAGAGTCCGTATCCAGGTTAAGAAATGGGCAATTTCCACCAACGTCAGGGAAGAGGAAGCAGAGGCTGCCGCAAAGGGCAAAAAGAAGAGCGTCTTCTCCTCAGGCGATGATAAGAAAGACGAGTAATCATACCGCAGAAAAATAAAATCATTTTTATCCCCCCGGCAAAATAGGATGTACAAAACATCTTATTTGCCGGGGGGATTTTTATGCGCAACAGTGAAACACGAACACGTAATAACAACGCGGTAATGATGGCGTCGTCGGTACTGCTTGGCATACTGGCGGCAGCATTGCTGATGATGGCTGCGGCAATGCTGTTCGATTCTGAAAAGGTCGGTATCGAATCTACGCCGGAAATCATAATAACTGTTAACTTTGCCGGCGCAGCCGTTTCAGGTATCGCGGCGGCCGCCAGGAAGGGAGGAGGAGCGGCGCTGAAGGCAGGTCTTATAGCGGGTATAATATTTATGGCTGTGCTGATCGCCGCGAGCCTGATAACCTGCCGCGGCAGCCTTTCTGCGCAGGACGCAGTACGAATATTCATATGCTCTCTGGGCGGCGGATTGTTCGGCGGGGCGCTGTGCATGAAACGCGGAAATAAAAAGTTGCACAAAAAGCGTGAAAAAGGTCGCCGAAATTACAAATAGTAATCCCCGCTAAAAGTTAACATAACTTCTTGAAATATTACAATATGTTGTGCTTGACGAAATATTAAATTCAATATTTCGGGAAACCAAATGAAATTTTTAAAGTATTTGCATCGCAAGTAGACGCGGTTGACATAATGTAATTTACATAATATATGGGCATAATTAACAAATCAAAACAATTTTTTACAAAATGCTTGATAATTGAAATCATTTGTAATATATTGTTTCTACACTCGATTATGTAAATTGATTCATTATTCTTCCGCCTGATAAAAATTATGCGGAGGAATTTAAATGAAAGTGCGCAGATACTACAAGCGCCAGAGAAAAACAGCTGCCTGCGGGCAGGCGCTGCTTCGAGTTTCTCTCAGCTTCGCTGCCGGTGCAGCGGCGGCTGTTTTTTGTATTTATCAAATATGGTTTTAATTGTACCTGGCTTTCTGACTGCCTCAATGCCGGCAGTGTGCCTGCTGTTTTCGCCAGTTGCGTTTTGCTTGATCTTGCCGCCTTATTTGCCTCCACGTCGATCCTCGGTGATGTGCTTGTGCCGTTTACATCATTCGCGGCAGGTGGAGCTGTCGCTTTACAGTCGGCTTCCATAATATCCGCCGGTGCTGGAGTTATTTCCCGGAAAATGCTGTTTTCCGTTTTTATACCATCAGCAATAACCTTACCGCTATTCTTTATAGTTGCATGTCACGGCATTCTGTTTTCCGGACTGATTGAATCGTGCCAGGACATTCATTTACGCAGAGATGCGGCGGCCAGACTGGCTGTTTATGGTACGTTTTCCTGTATTATGGCATTTGCCGCGGCGGAATATATATGTCGGCTGCTGCCGGTGATTATATAGACACAGAAAGGGGGAAGCCGGGTTGAAGAATGATGAATGTCTTGAGATATTTGAAAAATATCTCGTAGATGTAAAGAAGGCTTCCGATAATACACTGAGCTCATATCTGAGGGATATTCGGCAGCTTGGAGAATATCTGGACACCCATACCGAATGTGAGCTTGATACAGCCGCAGACGGCAAACTAGAGGAATACATCAGCTGGCTGAAGAACAATGGAAAATCCGTTGCAACGGTTTCCAGATGTATTGCTTCGGTAAAGTGCTTTTACGCATATCTTGTTACCAGCGGAGCTATTGCAGAAAATCCGTCGAACAAGCTGGTTCCCGACAAGACCACACAGAAGCTGCCGCAGATACTGACAAGCAAGGAAGTGGATCTGCTTCTTGAACAGCCTGAGTGTGTGGATGCCAAGGGCTACAGGGATAAGGCGATGCTTGAGCTGCTGTATGCCACAGGCATAAGGGTAAGCGAACTTATAAACCTGGATATTGACGATATTAACCTTTCGGCCGGCGTACTCCGGTGCCGCAGCAAGGATAAGGAGAGATACATACCTCTTTATCCCGCTGCCATCAGAGCTCTTACGGAGTATATTTCGTTTATACGTCCCCAGATGATCGCAGACCCCGAAGAGCAGTCTTTATTCGTCAACGTCAGCGGAGAGCGCATGTCCCGCCAGGGTTTCTGGAAGATAATCAAATCATATCAACAGAAGGCCCACATTGAAAAGGACATCACGCCCCATACACTGCGCCATTCCTTTGCGGCACATCTGTTGGAAAACGGCGCCGATCTTCACTCCATACAGGAGATGCTGGGACATGCGGATATTTCTTCCACGCAGATATATTCTCAGCTTGTCAAAAAGCAGCTGAAGGATGTTTACAACAAAGCTCATCCCCGCGCCTGAACACGACTTTTTCGTACTCCTTAAAATAAATTCCCGGATTCCAGGAGACAGCCCGGCCACGGCCGGGCTGTTTTCCTGTTTTAAGAACTTCGTGTTGATAAGGACCGCAACATATGGTATAATTATCAAACTGGATGTGATAGATATGCGGATATTGGGCATAGATCCCGGAATTGCCACAGTTGGTTTCGCGGTCGTTGATTTCAACAAATCAAAATATAATCTTCTGAAATGCGGCGTTATTACAACTCCTGCCCATACCAGCCTTTCCAGCCGCCTTAACCAGATATACGACGACATGAGCGACCTGCTGACAGCATTCAAACCGGACTGTGTCTCGGTTGAGGAGCTTTTCTTCAATACGAACATTACCACTGGCATATCGGTGGCACACGGCCGGGGAGTTATCCTGCTGGCAGCATACAGAGCCAATGTGCCGATATATGAGTACACGCCCCTTCAGGTCAAGCAGGCGGTGGTTGGCTACGGCCGGGCAGAGAAGAAGCAGGTCATGGATATGGTGCGCAGAATCTGCAATTTAAAGGCCGTGCCAAAGCCTGACGATGCCGCCGATGCCGTGGCGTTGGCTCTGTGTCATGCCCGGAGCGCCACATCACTTCTCAACAAAGGAGATAGTTCTGAATGTTCTACCATATAGAAGGTACAGTGTCAGACGTTGATCAGAACCTTGCCGTCATAGACTGCGGCGGTGTGGGCTATGCGCTGAACACCACCGCCAATACGCTCTCCAGACTGGAGCCCGGCAAAAAAGCAAAATTATATGTGTTCGACTATGTCAAGGAGGATTGCTTTGAGCTTTATGGCTTTTTTACTAAAAGCGAGAAGCGTTGCTTCGAGATGCTGATAACGGTGTCCGGCGTTGGCCCCAAGGCAGCCATCTCAATCCTGTCCGCAACTACGCCTGAAACGCTGGCCATGGCGGTGATGAACGGAGATGAGAAGGTGCTTACAAGCGCCCAGGGAGTGGGCAAGAAAATCGCCCAGCGCGTAATACTGGAACTGAAGGACAAGATAGCCAAGGAGGCCGGGGCCGCAGACTTCACCATGCCTGCCGCCGCCGCGGTAAGCGCCGACGGGGCTGCCAACGACGCCGTTGCCGCCATGACCGTACTGGGTTACAGCTCTGCAGAGATTAGCGCCGCGCTGAAGGATATGGATATAACAGGTATGAGCGCGGAAAATATAATAAAGGCAGCACTAAAACGCATGATAAAGTGAGAGAAGGCGGGAAATGAGCATCAGCTTTTCGGAAGACGACAATCAGGACATAGTTACAACCTCGTCGATTCTGCCGGAGGATTCGGGGGAGGCGTCTCTGCGCCCCCGCACCCTGGGTGAGTATATTGGCCAAAAAAAGGCAAAAGATAACCTGTATGTTTTCATCAACGCCGCAAAAATGCGCGGCGAGCCGCTTGATCACGTTTTGCTTCACGGCCCTCCGGGGCTTGGTAAAACCACGCTTGCAGCTGTAATAGCAAATGAAATGGGAGTGAACATGCGCATAACCTCCGGCCCGGCTATAGAAAAAGCCGGCGATCTTGTTGCCATGCTTACCAATCTCAGCGAGGGCGACATCTTGTTTGTGGATGAAATTCACAGACTGAACCGGGCGTACGAGGAAATTTTGTACCCGGCCATGGAGGACTACGCCATTGATATTATTCTCGGCAAAGGTCCATCCGCCAACTCCCTGCATCTGGAGCTGCCGCATTTTACGCTTATTGGCGCCACGACTCGCTCCGGTCAACTGACGGCCCCGCTGCGCGACCGCTTCGGTGTAACACTAAGGCTGGAACTGTATGCAGCTGACGAGCTTGAGCTTATTGTAAAGCGTTCTGCGGGGATATTGGGTATAGACATTGATGAAATGGGCGCCCGGGAGATAGCATCGCGCTCTAGGGGCACGCCGCGTATTGCAAACCGCCTCCTGCGCCGCGTAAGGGACTTTGCGCAGGTGAAAGCTGACGGCGTAATAACCAAAAAGGTTGCAAACGAGGCGCTGCTGGCTTTGGATGTGGACGAGCTTGGACTTGACGCTCTGGACCGGCGCATGCTGCGGAGCATAATCGAATTCTATAACGGCGGGCCGGTCGGCCTGGAAACTCTGGCTGCGACTATTAATGAGGAAGCGGTCACGCTGGAGGACGTCTATGAACCATACCTTCTGCAGCAGGGCTTCCTTACCAGAACGCCAAGAGGCCGCTGCGTTACCAGAAAGGCGTATGAACACCTGGGCATCGAATATCTTGGCCAGCAGCAGATAAATTTACAGGACTGAGACATACAGCATATACCCGAAAACCGGTGTTTCCAGCAATTATCCGGGACAAAATCTGTCATATTTCTATTGACTTTCGGCGCGGTTGCTATATAATCAAACCGTATAATTGTGTAAAGATTGGTATGGCTGATTATTTGTCGACAGACGATATCGAATTGCAGAAACTGGCTTCCGCCGGTGACCGTATTGCGGAGGAGCAATTGGCTGAGCGCTATGCGCAGCTGGTGCGCAAATGTGCGCGGCCGTTCTTCCTTGCCGGAGGGGACAGCGAAGATCTTATTCAGGAGGGCATGCTGGGTCTGCTGTCTGCCATAAGGCAGTTTGATCCTGATATGAATGCCTCGTTCCGCACATATGCAGAAATCTGTATTAAGAGACGGCTTTTATCGGCAATAAAATCAGCATCCAGACTAAAGCACTTACCCCTCAATGACGGATTGTCATTGGATTATATACTCTCAGAGGAATCCCAGACCCAGTTAGCGGCCAATTCAGAAGCGTTTCGGCGTACTCCGGAGGAGCAGGTTCTGGCCAGAGAGAGCGAAATCGAATTATATGAAACTTTTGCACAGCAGTTGTCAAGACTTGAAAAACAGGTTTTGACTTTATATCTTGACGGCTTGTCATATGGAGAAATTGCATACAAGGTGAATAAGGATGAGAAATCCGTAGACAATGCTGTGCAGAGAATCCGGCGCAAACTGGCCCGGAACCCCAACCTAGGCGCTATCAGCAAATGCTGAACGCAAATATAAGCCCTAACCGGCAAGATTCAAAAGAGAGGATTCCAACATGTACGAAGACAAAACCTTAATCTGCAAAGAGTGTGGCAAAGAGTTCGTGTTCACCGCCGGTGAGCAGGAGTTCTATGCAGAGCGCGGCTTCCAGAACGAGCCCCAGCGCTGCAAGGAGTGCCGCGATGCCCGCAAGGCTGCTGCCCGCGGTCCCCGTGAGTACTACACTGCTACCTGCGCAGCATGCGGCGGCGAGGCAAGAGTTCCCTTCGAGCCCAAGTCTGATCGCCCTGTTTACTGCAGCGAGTGCTTTGCAAAGATGAGGGAGCAGAAGGCCTGACAGACATACGTCTCAGGAAACTGGATGGGACGCCCTTCGGCGCCCCGTCCTTTTATTCACAAATCATATCGCTATGCGATTTTTGATTTTCACATTTTTCAGGAGGTATCACTATGGAGATCACCAGAGATACAAATATTGGCGAAATAGTCGAGAATTGCCCCCAGGCTATGCCCAAGTTCATGGAGATCGGCATGCATTGCATGGGCTGTGCCCTTGCCAGCGCAGAGACGGTTGAAGAGGCCTGTGCCGCTCATGACGTCGACCCAGATGAGTTCATTTCCGAACTCAAGGCTTATCTGCTTACCGCAGAATAAGAATTAACGATTAAAAGCCGGAGTAGTCCGGCTTTTAATTTTATCCGGAGAATTGACATGTCTGAAAGACTTGAAATAATCGCTTCTCTTATTTGTGACGGCAGGGGGTCCGCAGATGTAGGCACAGACCACGGATATCTGCCCGTAATGCTCTGCCGGCGCGGATATAACGGCGCGCTGATCGCGTCCGATATAAATTCCGGGCCGCTTGAAGCGGCCAGGATCACCGCACGCGAGGCCGGCTTTGACTCACGCATAAGTTTTGTCTTGTGCGACGGGCTTTCCGGCGTCGACCCTAAGGCCATAGATACCATAGTGATCGCCGGAATGGGCGGAGACACCATAACCGGCATACTTGACCGCGACTACTGGTGTGCCTCACCGGAATTCGGACTTATTATGCAGCCCATGTCGCGTCAGAATGTTTTGAGATACTGGCTTATCAACAACGAGTTCATGATAGATCGTGAGATGCTGGTCAGGGACGGCGGCACTATATATCAGGTGTTCACCGCAAAACTGGGCAAGTCCCCAAAATACTCGGACGCCGAGCTTTATACAGGCCGCTTTGACGACATATGCGGCGACGAACTTTTTCCAGACTATCTGGACTTATTGATCCAAAAATTCACCCGCTCTGTGGCCGGTATGGAAGCTGCAGATGCTGTTCCGTGCAGACTCGGGCTTGAAAAGCGCGTGCTTGACGAACTGCAGCGCATGAAGGAGAGGCTTTAATAATGGTAAAAATCGGTGATATAAGAGATCTTCTGTTTTCCGCCGCGCCAAGGGAGCTCGCAATGGACTTTGACAACGTCGGTCTGCTGGTGGGCAGGGAAGATGCCGAGGTCACTGCCGTACTTTTGTCGCTGGATATCACTTCGCAAGTTATTGACGAGGCAGAAGACGCAGGAGTTCAGCTTATCATATCTCATCATCCGGTGATTTGGGACGCCATGAAGTCAATAACGGACGACACCGTTCAGGAACGTAAAGTCGCAAAGCTTATTAAAAGCGATATTGCAGCCATATGCATGCACACAAATATGGATATTGCCGAAGGTGGGGTCAACGACGTGCTTATGTCGTGCCTTGGCGGAAAGACAAGCGGGATTCTTGAGCCCACGGGAAACGGCAGCGGCTGCGGAAGAGTGGGAGAACTAGAAAAGGCGCTTACAGTCCCCGAGTTTCTTTCCGTATGCAAAACGTCTCTCAATGCCGGCGGACTGCGTTATCACGATTCCGGGCGTAAAGTGAAAAAACTGGCCGTAATGGGCGGAGCAGGAGGCGACTGTGTTAAGCTGGCATACGATATGGGCTGCGACACATATGTAACAGCCGACATAAAATATGATCAGTTTCTTCTCGCGCGCGAACTTGGCATCAATCTTATCGACGCTGATCATTTCTGCACGGAAAACGTGATAGTACCAAAACTGGAAGAACTAATAAAAGCAAGATTTCCCGAAATCAGCACACAAATTTCAAAGCGGCATTCTCAGACTGCAATGTTCTTCTGATTCCTGAAGACATGTAATATTATGCCTCCGCTTTTCATAGACTCGTACAAACGAGAACTGGGAGAAGCGGAGGCTTTTTTTATGATTAACAGCAACATATATCAGGACATTGCCGCTAGAACCGGCGGGGCAGCCATGCTGGGGGTAGTAGGCCCGGTGAGAACCGGAAAATCCACATTTATCAAGCGATTTATGGATACGCTGGTTATCCCGAACATAGATAACGTTTATGTTCGGGAGCGGGCTAAGGATGAGCTGCCGCAGAGCGGCTCCGGCCGCACGATTATGACATCTGAGCCAAAATTTGTTCCCGAGGAGGCCGCACAGATCCGTCTGCCGGACGGTACGGAGGTTTCGGTACGCCTGGTGGACTGTAGGATACATGATTCCAGGGGCCTCAGGCCAGTTTGAGGACGGTCAGGAGAGACTTGTGACAACGCCGTGGTTCGATCATGAGATAACGATGACCGAGGCTGCGGAGCAGGGCACGCGAAAGGTCATAGCCGAACATTCCACAATAGGTCTTGTTGTGACGACAGACGGTTCAATATGCGAAATACAGCGCGAAGATTATGCGGCGGCTGAAGAGCGGGTAATAAGTGAGCTCCAAGCCATAGGCAAGCCGTTCATAGTGCTGCTTAACTGCGCAAAGCCAAATTCAGATGCAGCCAAGGCGCTCGCCGCAGAGCTATCCGAAAAATACAGCGTAACTGTTATGCGAGTAAACTGTCTGGAGCTTGACGAGAATGGAATAACCGAAATAATCAGCTCTGTTCTCGGGGAATTTCCAATAACAGAATTGGACATCAGTCTCCCGGAATGGGTGGATGCGCTGCCTTTGGATAACGAACTGAGAAGCGGCCTGTTTTCAGCCATTGCAGAGGCCTGTTCAGATATGAATTGCGTAAAGGACATTCAGAGAATTACTGCATCCATCGCGCAGGACGATAAAGTTTCCGGCGCTGCCGTAACTGCCAGCGATATGGGAACGGGCATAATTTCCGTCTCAGTAAGTCTGCCGCGTTCGCTTTACTACCAGACTATCAGCGCGCAGTCCGGATTTGACATTGAAAGCGATGGTGATCTAATGTCGCTTTTGACAGAGATGCGCGTTGTAAAGACTGATTATGACCGCATAAAGGGCGCTCTGGACAGCGTGCGACAAACCGGTTACGGCGTCGTGATGCCGCAGAACGGGGAAATGGAACTGGAGGAGCCGCAGATTGTACGGCGCGGCGGAAAATACACGGTCAGGCTAAAAGCACGTGCCCCGGCAATTCACATGCTGCGTACAAATGTAGAAACCGAAGTAACACCGGCTCTGTGCGGCGCAACTGCCTCAGAGGAAATTATGGGGTTTCTTCTTCAGGGCTTTGAGGGCGACGTCAGCAAAATTTGGCAATCCAATATTTTTGGCAAGTCTCTGTACGACATTGCGGGCGAAGGGCTGACGGCCAAAATTAACGCCCTGCCGGAAAATGCCAGGAGCAAACTGCAGGAGACCCTGCAGAAGGTAATAAACGAGGGCAGCGGCGGATTGATTTGTATAATCCTATAAAAGCGGGAGCGATTCGCTCCTGCTTTTTTTGATGTTTGAATGTTGCAAAGGCGCTGACATTAGAATATAATTTCCACATAAAAATTTGAAACGAGGGTGAACTTATGAAATCACTGTCAACGACCGCAGAGGCAATACATGCCTCCACAACCATGGCCATAGACTCAAAGGCAAAGCAAATGAAGGCTGACGGCGTTGACGTCGTCGGTTTCGGCGCCGGTGAACCTGATTTCAGGACGCCCGACAACATTAATATGGCTGCAGTAGCCGCAATATGCGAGGGCAAAACAAAGTATACGCCCGCTTCAGGTATAATCCCGCTAAAAAAGGCCGTATGTGCACGCCTTAAGGCCGACTGCGGCGTTGATTATGATTTTTCGCAGATCGTCGTCGCCAGCGGTGCCAAGCATGTCGTATACGTGGCTCTGGCCGTGCTGCTGGATCCAGGCGACGAAGTGATCGTACCGGCGCCGTACTGGGTAAGCTATACTGAGATGATAAAAATGGTCGGAGGCGTGCCTGTCGAAGTGCTGGCAGGTGAGGGGCAGGGCTTTAAGGTTACGCCGGATCAGCTGGAAGGTGCCATAACAGAAAAAACCAAATGCGTCATGCTCAACAACCCCTGCAATCCCACCGGCGCACTTTACACCGGAAAAGAGCTGAAGGCACTGGCAGATGTTTGTGTAAAACACGATATTTATATAATCTCCGACGAGATTTATTACAAGCTGGTGTACGACGGTCTGGATTTTGTCAGTGTGGCGTCCCTTGGCGAGGATATTAAAGCCCATACTATACTGATTAACGGTGTTTCAAAATCGTATGCAATGACAGGATGGCGTGTCGGCTTTGCCGCCGCGGACAAGCATATTGCCAAGGTCATGTCCAACTTCCTCAGCCATTCCACAGGTGCGCCGTCCACCATCAGCCAGTGGGCCTCTGTTGAGGCTTTGAACGGCCCGCAGGAGGGTATTGAAGCCATGCGCCGCGCCTTTGAGGAGCGCAGAAATTATATGTATCAGCGCATGAATACCATTCCAGGCGTAAGCTGCATCCGCCCAGAGGGCGCTTTTTATGTCATGATGAACATAGAAAAGCTCATCGGCCGCACAATAGGCGGCATGGTTATAAACTCGGCAGACGACTTTGCCATGGCATTTCTGGATAAAGGCTTGGTGGCTGTCGTTCCATGCACCGGTTTTGGTATCGACAACTTCGTCCGCTGGTCATATGCAACATCAATGCAAAACATAAAGGAAGGTCTGGACAGACTGGAAAAATTTCTGGCTGAATGAACATAAAGCGGCCTGCCTTTCCCGGCAGGCCGCTTTATTGACTGATTCGTGCCATTGGAATATAATTATTAAAACATGATTATTGAAGTTTGCTTCCACATATTGATTTATGTGGAGGTGAGCAAAAATGCTTGTGATCATAAGGCGGCGTGCTGTTATTGCAGCAATATTTTGCCTGGCGGCGGTAATTTCTGCTGTACTTGTTGCAGGCCGTGCGGAACGCACTGCTGCATCAGCACAGGAAAAGCAAATTCTTGTAATCGATCCGGGTCACGGCGGCATTGACGGCGGTGCGCTGGCGGCGGACGGCACCAAAGAGAGCGCAATAAATCTGGCGATTTCCCCCAAAATGCGTGCCATTGCGGAGCTGTACGGAGAAAAGACCGTGATGACACGAGATACCGAGGAAAGCGAAGTATCTATATCGGAGTACAGTGAGCACAACGATCTTCTGAGGCGGGCTGACATTGCAAACAAATTGAACGGGGCAGTGCTCATAAGCGTACACCAGAATAATTTTCCCACAGCTCAGCCGCGAGGCGCTCAGATTCTGTATGCGCCGTCCGACGGCAGCCGTGAGCTGGGGCTTCTGGCGCAGAGCGCTCTTGTGGGCTTTGCTGATCCCCATAACCGAAGGGTTGCGGAAAAAGCACCGGGAAAACTGCTGCTGACAAATTCCGTAGGATGCCCAGCAATACTGGCCGAGTGCGGCTTTATGTCCAACCCGCAGGAGGCTTCAATGCTCCGTACAGGAAATTATCAGCTTAAGCTTGCCTGCGCGCTTACCGCAGCATACATTCAATTCGCCAAGAATATTACTCCGGCATGAAGGAGAAAACATGAAACAAAAGACGGTATTCTGCTGCTCTGACTGCGGCTTTGAGACACCCAACTGGGCGGGAAAATGCCCTTCCTGCGGGGCGTGGAACACTCTTAAAGAAGTCGTGCTGGATGCAAAGCCAAAGGGAAAGTCAGGCCCCGCCGCTAACGGAATAGCTAAAAAGTCGCCCATGCTTCTTAAAGACCTGGACAGCGAAGCCGAGCTGAGATTTGACACCGGCATATCGGAATTTGACAGAGTGCTTGGCGGTGGAGCCGTACGCGGTTCACTTGTACTGGTGGGCGGCGCTCCGGGCATAGGCAAATCCACCATTCTGCTTCAGCTGTGCGGTATGATAGGCTCGAGTGAAAAGATACTGTATGTGACCGGTGAGGAAAGCGAACGTCAGCTTAAAATGAGAGCTCAGCGGCTGGGCGTTTTCGACGGTCAGATATATGTTCTGGCGGAGACGGACATCAGCGATATCCTTTCAGCCATCGATTCGCTTCAGCCCAGCGTTGTGGTAATTGACTCTATACAGACCATGTACGACGCCGAGGTGGCGTCCACACCAGGCAGCATATCTCAGGTACGCGAGTGCACAATGGCAATAATGCGCCGTACCAAAGAGACGGGCTTTACTACCTTTGTTGTCGGGCATATAAACAAGGAAGGCAGCATTGCGGGCCCAAAGGTGCTTGAGCATATGGTTGACTGCGTCCTGTATTTTGAGGGTGAACGGAATACATCCTTCCGAATACTTAGAGCTGCAAAAAACCGTTTCGGGTCAACAAATGAGATCGGTGTGTTCGAGATGGAAGATGCCGGGTTGCGCTGTGTGGATAATCCGTCTGAAGTGCTGCTGTCCGGGCGCCCTGAGAATGCTCCGGGAACATGCGTGGCCTGCGTTATCGAGGGTACGCGCCCCATACTTGCCGAGGTGCAGGCGCTGATAACTCCGTCCGGCTATAACTCAGCAAGCCGCCGCGCCAACGGCGTGGACTATAATCGTGCGGCAATGCTTTTGGCGGTGCTTGAAAAGCGGGGAGGACTGCCGGTATCATCCTGCGACGCCTATATAAATGTAATCGGCGGTCTGTTTCTTGATGAACCGGCCGCGGATCTTGCTACGCTTTTGGCCATTGCCTCCAGCTTCAAGGATGTTCCGCTGGGCACGGATCTGGCCGCAGTAGGGGAGATAGGCCTTTCCGGCGAAATACGAAGCGTCAGTTCAGCAAATCAGCGTCTTTCAGAAATAGCCAGGCTGGGTTTCCGGCGCTGTGTTATACCCGCACATATAAGAGGTGAGGTGCACAAGCCGGAGGGACTAGAACTTCTGCCTGCACGCAATATCAGAGACGCACTGAACACGGTGCTTAGTGAAAAATGAACTTTATAAAGTTACCAAATTTGCCTGAAAGCAGAGTAAATTTGCTGATAATAGGGCAAAAGTATGCAAAACTTTTACAAGGCAGTCTCCAACTGCTGAATGTTGACGTGCTTGAACTGCCCGATAATCCAAATGTTGACCCTAGACTGTCGGGGCATGCGGATTTGTCTGTGCTGCATGTTGGAACCAACCGGTTAATCCTGACTGATTATCTCAAAAAAAGCGAATTTTCGGAAAAATTGACTTATTTAGGTGAAAAAATATTATATTATGAAGATAAACAGGAACCTGACTATCCATTGGATGCAGGGCTGAACGTTTGTTTTGTAGGCAGCAATCTGATATACAATCCCGCAACTGCAAGCGAGCATATTGTTAATCAATTAACGATCAATAATACCATAATCAGATGCCGGCAGGGATATTCCAGGTGTTCGGTTTGTGTTGTTGACGGCAATTCAATAATAACCGCCGACACAGGTATTGCTGATGCTGCAGAAAAAAACGGACTCAGCGTGCTGAGGGTCAGACCAGGACTTGCGAAACTGGAAGGTTTCAGCGACGGTTTTATCGGCGGTGCAACGTTCAAATTAAGTTCCGGTGAATTGGCGTTCACCGGAAAAATAGCTGACTCATTGGAAAGAAACAGAATTGAAGAATTTATAAGAAGACGCGGCGTAGAACCAGTTTATTTGACCGATATTGATCTTTTCGATATCGGCGGTGCTGTGACGATTACTGAAGCATAACTCCCGCTGAACACAGCGGGAGTTAAATTATAAGATATTAAGATTGAACAAAAAGCTTTGAAAGATTGATTTTACCCGGCTCATCTGGTATACTCGAAAAGCCCGAAAACACGGCGTGACTTAGTTTTAGGCCTCCCCCAAATTAAACAAAATTTTCATTTTGTTTAATTATGCAGGCACGTATTTCCGCATCAACTTCATGTTCCCTCCCGGACCGAGTCCTTACAGAGGTGATATAATTGGACTACCGCAGTGAAGCCCCTGAGGTCATAAGAGGATTTCTTACATACCACGAGACGATTAAAGGTCATTCCAAGGCCACTGTTGACGAGTATTATCTTGACCTCAGAAATTTCTTTCGATTTTTGAAAATTGAACGCAGACTCGTACCGCGCGCTTCAGAGCTTGACGACATATCGATTAAGGACATAGATCTTGAATTTGTCAAAAGCGTTACGCTTTCTGAATTTTATGATTATCTGGCCTTTTTATCCCGGGACAAGATCCTTAACGAGCGCAGCCGCAGTCCTGAATACGGGCTCAAGGCCTCCAGCCGTGCACGTAAAATATCGACTGTGCGCAGCTTCTATAAATATCTGAATGTCAAGGCCAAGCTAATAGATTCAAATCCTCTTCAGGACATTGATTCTCCGAAGGTGCCAAAGACCCTCCCCCGCTATCTTACCCTTAACGAGGCCGAGCAGCTTTTGTCTTCAGTTGACGGTAAAAACAGGGAACGCGATTACTGCATTCTGTGTATTTTTTTGAATTGCGGACTGCGTATATCTGAAATCGTAGGGCTCAACCTGCAGGATATACGCGAAGACCACATAAGAGTTTTCGGCAAAGGCAGCAAGGAGCGCGTGGTATATATCAATGATGCCGTTGCCTCAGCGCTTAATGATTATCTTGCAATTCGTAAAAATATAGCCGCCGTGGATAAAAACGCTCTGTTTTTATCGAATCGCCGGGAGCGCATGTCCAGAGAAACGGTGCACGCCATGGTGAAGAAATCGTTGGCCAGAGCAGGACTAGACGCGGACAAGTACTCCGCTCATAAGCTCAGGCACACAGCCGCGACCCTCATGCTGCAAAACGGCGTTGATGTGCGCACTTTGCAGGAGCTTTTGGGACATGAAAATCTCAATACCACGCAGATATACACCCATATTGATAACACCGAGCTGCGCATTGCCGCAGACGCAAATCCGCTCAGCGGCTTCAAGCCAAAAAGCAATTCCCCATCCCCCCTGCCTGATACTGACGACCAGGAGAACTAAGAATGGTATTTTCCAGCATAGTATTTCTATTTAAATATTTGCCCATTGTTTTGGCTGTTTATTACATCGTCCCGGCAAAATGGCGCAATGTCTGGCTTTTTATAGTCAACCTTGTGTTTTATGGCTGGGGCGAGCCTGTCTATATCCTGCTGATGCTGTTCTCGATCGCTGTCAACTATGCAAACGGCCTGTTTATTGCAAAATACCGGGAAAATTCCCGGAATACGGCTAAAAATATCCTGATTTTAAATATTGTTATTAACCTTGCCTTGCTCATCTTTTTCAAATACTATGACCTGCTTGCAGAGACGCTGAGCATGCTGCCGGGCATAAGCATAAAGGCGCTGGGGCTTGGCCTGCCAATAGGTATAAGCTTCTATACGTTCCAGGCAATGAGCTACCCCATAGATGTGTATAGAGGCGACACGGAAGCGCAGCGAAACCCGGTACTTTTTGGAACATATATCTCGCTGTTCCCTCAGTTAATCGCCGGACCAATTGTCAGATACAAGGACGTTGCGGAGCAGCTTTCATCGCGCACACACAGCGTGGACAAGTTCTCATCCGGCGTATGCCGGTTTACGGTCGGCCTTGGCAAGAAAGTGCTTATAGCCAACAATATCGGTGCTCTCTGGGACATTTACGCGGTCAAGGGCGCTGCTGACCTTACAGTACTCGGCTCATGGATGGGCATTATTGCCTTCACTCTGCAGATTTATTTTGACTTTTCCGGATATTCCGACATGGCAATAGGCCTTGGACGCATGTTGGGTTTTGAATTTCTGGAAAACTTCAACTATCCTTATATTTCAAAAAGCGTCACTGAGTTCTGGAGGCGCTGGCACATCAGTCTCGGTACATGGTTCCGCGACTACGTTTATATTCCGCTTGGCGGCAATCGCAGAGGCTTGAAGCGACAGCTTCTGAACATTTTGATTGTCTGGGCGCTCACCGGAATATGGCATGGCGCAAATTGGACGTTTCTCGTCTGGGGCCTCTATTATGCGCTGTTCCTTGTGATTGAAAAGACTTTTCTGCTTAAAGCTCTTGATAAGGTTCCGTCCTTCTTCCGTCACTTATACACCATGCTCGTTGTTACCTGCGGATGGGCAATATTCCAGTTGGATTCCATGAAAGCGGTGTGGACATATTTCAAGGCAATGTTCGGCGGCGGAGCTGCTGGACTTTATGTCTCCGGAGATATTTATTACCTTGCAAGCTTTGCCGTAATCATCATTTTAGCGGCATTATTTTCAACAGATATTCTCAAGAAGCTTTGGTCCGGAATTCCCCGGCGTATTACCAAAATCCTCTGCCCTGTTGGAATTATCTGCATACTTGTGCTGTCAACGGCATATCTGGTCGACTCCACATATAATCCGTTCCTTTATTTCAGATTCTAGGAGGCGGCCATGAAGATAAAAAATAACATATTGCCGCTTTTGATATTCACAATCTTTATTGGAGCGTTTTTTGTTTTGAATCTTGCCTTGCCGGACAGAGATTTTTCCCAGCAGGAAAACAGAGCGCTGCAGAAATGCCCTGCTTTTTCGCTTTCTTCTCTCTTTTCCGGTTCTTATACCAGCGATTATGAAAAGTACTCAGCTGATCAGTTTGCGCTTCGGGACATGTGGATGCCTCTGAAAGCGCGTGCAGAGCTTTTGATCGGAAAGACCGAGAATAACGGCGTTTATTACTGCGGAGATACGCTGATAAAGCAGTTCGAGGCTCCAGACGCTCAGAAGCTGGAAGTTAAAGTAGACGCTGTCAATACATTTGCTTCAAAGCTCAATGTTCCGGTCTATTTTGGCCTTATCCCCGGCGCATCTGATGTTTGGCACGGCAAACTGCCGCAAAATGCGCCCAACTCAAGTCAAAAAGAGCTGATCGATGAGTGCTATTCAAGGTGTTCGGCAAAGTGCATTGATATATACTCGCTGCTTCAGTCCCATTCGTCCGAGGCCATATATTATCGCACCGACCATCACTGGACCAGCCTTGGCGCGTATTACGGATATGAAGCGCTGTCCGCAACAATGGGTTATGCCGCTCCTGATCTAAGCACATATGACCGCAAAATCGTTACCGACAGCTTCTGCGGTACAAACTGGTCTTCCTCAGGCTTTACATGGGTCCGACCCGACAGTATAGAAACCTTCGTTGACGACAGCGGCGTGGAAGTTGACAGCTACAGCAAGGGCACTGATTCTCTGCCTGTGCAGAGCGGGCTGTACGCAAAAGACTATCTGAATAAAAAGGACAAATACTCATACTTCATGGGCGGCGTGACACCCCTTTTGCACGTGAAGACGGGAAATACTTCTGCCCCTTCCCTGCTAATCATCCGCGACTCATATACCGACAGTCTGCTGCCATTTTTAACGCAGAATTATTCGGACATATATGTTATCGATCTGCGGTATTTCCGCAATGACGCAGCAGAATTTGCAAAGGAAAAACATGTTGACAGCGTGCTGATTCTATACAGCGTGTCAAACTTCTGCGCTGATGATAACATCGTGATGCTGGGAGCATAAAAATAATGCCTTTCAATTTTTATTTGAAAGGCATTATCTTTATCTTTTTTGCTTTTTTACAAGCGTAAACAGAGGTGGCATGCTTACCCGGATCGTATTCAGTATTGCTCCAAGCGCCGCTGCCATATCAAGAAATACGGCAAACCAAAGATTGCAGAAACCAGTGAGCGTAAGCGCAATAATTAGCGCCTTTATGATCATTGTGCCAGCCACATTCTCCAGCGCAACTGTTTTGGAACGTCTGGAAGCTGTAATAGCGCCTGAAAGCCAGCTTATGCCGTTTTCCGTCAGAAACATGTCGGAATTAACGCTGTTGGTACCTACGCTGGCGTCAATATCCGCTGGACTGTGACAATCTATGGGCTCGCTGTAAACATACATCATACGCCCGTTATGTACGCTCTTTCGGCAGCTGTCGACCGCACTGAGCTTCTTATCTCTGTCGCATTCCGCAAAATATTCCGAAATGCCCAGCGATTTTGCCAACCTGGCGCTTTCCTCACTGCTGTCGCCGGTAAGCAGTATACAGGAATCTGCACCGGCCGACGTTATATCTGCTACTATATCCGCCGCATCCGGATTAATTTCCTCTGCCAGCGTCAGATAACCAACATAGCGGCCTGCCACAGACATATAGAGTGCGGATCCTTCATGCATGTCGTCTTCAGGTATATCGGTGCCCATTGAGGTGATAAAATGCGCCTTGCCCAGACACAGGCTTATGCCGTTTATCTTTATCTCCGCGCCTAGCCCCGGTATTTCCACAAAATCGTCGGCCACACCAGGAATGATCTCACCGTCGTATGATGCCGCAACACCTCTGGCCAGCGGATTTTTTGATTTATAGGCAATATGTGCCGCAATTTTCAGGAATACCTTTGGATCCAGTTTATCAGACTTTACGGAAACGACCTTTGGCTGTCCGTTGGAAAAAACGCCGTCCTTGTCAAAAACGACAGTGCTTATATCTGATGTGGCGTCGAATGAGGCGGAGTTATTGTAGACAACGCCGCTCCCGGCTGAAAAACCTATGCCGACAATGTCTGCAAGTGGCATAGATGAAAGAACTGACAGCGGAGTGGCAATTATCATCAGGGTCAGTCCTCTGTGTATGGATACCGCATATGTGTAGTCGCTTATCAGAGGAAGAATAATCGCATACAATACTCCGACCGCAAGAAGCAGTTTTGTAAAAAGGCTCAGGTATCCTCGTACTTTGTTTTCAAGCGCAGTTCTGCCTGTATCCTTGTTTGCAAAAAGCAGCGACACATGCGTCAGTATGTCGGCGTCATCCTCCTGGATAAAATCCATAGCAGATTTTCTTGTGCGTACACTGGTATAGTCTATCAAAAGCAGCCCTATCCTGTACAGGATCACAAGAGCCGCGCCTTCAGTGCCGAATCCTATTGCGAATGCAAGAACGGCAGTAAAGGTAACTATCATCGGTGCGCCGAAAAAGCTCCTTGCGGATACATCGTTCACTGCGGAGACAACAATATCGTAGCCTGCAGCAGCGGCAGAAAAAATCAGGAGTATCGCCGTCAGAAGCGGCGACAGCTTCAGTATCAGCGCCGCCGCGAACAGCAGCGACGCCAATACAAGTCTTATTATCAGCAGCTTATCAAATACATATCCGCCGAACTGATCCAGCTCGGGACTGTCCGCAGCGGCAATTTCACCATAATCGCCGTCACTTTCTCTCTTACTCATTTTGAGAACACCTCCGGGGTTTTATTTTACCGGAAATCAGGCCTTTCCGTCGCAGCCGAGAACATCGGTGATCTTGTGAGCGACCAGTTCCTTGATAGCTGCGCGCGCAGGCTTGAGATATTCACGGGGATCGAACTTGTCAGGGTGCTCGGCCATAAACTCGCGGATGGTTGCGGTCATTGCAAGGCGGAGATCAGAGTCA
>Ga0160425_1001193_pt1 | contig 26663 bp, 17 predicted proteins | sample BioMet8_FD_108193 | JGI IMG/M metagenome (GOLD analysis project Ga0160425, IMG submission 108193) | Microbial communities from bioreactor (seeded with sewage sludge) at Lawrence Berkeley National Lab, California, USA - Biofuel... | ecosystem: Engineered > Bioreactor > Anaerobic > Unclassified ...
CGCAATGCCCAGTACAATGACCACGGGGATAATCGTGATACACCAATCAATCCAATGCAATTTAGAACTCCTTCCCGCTTTTACTTTCGGAGGTCACATCCATAATATTATAAAATGTCCCGTCGGAGGGGGTTAGTGTTACCCGTTAACCACCGGAATCGAGGTTTGTGTTTGAACCGCCGCAATCCATGAATTGACCATATCCGAGGATGCAAATTCAGGAGCCGCCCAGGAGTCAAGTTTTCCCAGCCGTTTTAACTTGGCTTCGCCTAACGGGTGATAAGACAGAATATTGATGGCTTGGACATGGGATAGTTTATTTGCCAGCATCGCAATAGCCGCGAAGTGATCGTCGCGATCATTCAATCCGGGGATGATCGGACAACGTAAAACCGTCTTTGCCCCGACCTGATCCAATGTAAACAGGCTGGCATGAATCGGAGCCATCGGCGCACCGGTGTATTCTTGATGCCGGATCGGATCGGTTTCCTTGATGTCAAACAGAAACAGATCGACATAGGGCGCAACGTCGAGGTAACGTTCGCCCGGCGCAAAGCCACAGGTTTCCATGGCCGTATGCAGTCCGCCAGCCTTGGCTTGTTTCAGTAATTCCAGCGTGAATTCAAACTGAAACATCGGTTCGCCGCCGGATAGCGTCATGCCGCCACCGGAAGTTTCATAGAACAATTTGTCTTTCCAAACTTCCGCCAGCACTGCTTCAACGCTCATGGTTCGGCCGATCAATTCCCGTGCTTCGGCATAGCATTGTTCCGTGCACTTGCCGCAACGGATACACTTGGACCGGTCGAAAATGCCGTCGTGGATGGCACCCACAGGGCAGACGCGAGCACAATAGCCGCAACCGATGCACTTTTCCGGCTGAAATGAGATTTCCGGTTGTGCTTCCTGCGATTCCGGATTGTGACACCAGCGGCACCGCAACGGGCAGCCCTTCAAAAACACGGTGGTCCGAATGCCGGGGCCGTCATGAATTGAAAATTTTTCGATATCGAAGACCATTCCGTTCATACAGTTTTTCCATAAATACTGCGACTGATGAATTCTTCCTGCATTTCCGGAGTCAGATTGACAAATCGCGTCGAATAACCATAGAGACGCACAATCAAGTCCTGATGTCGTTCCGGATGTTCTTGGGCATCGAGCAGTTGCGCTTTGTCAACGCAGTTCAACTGCAGCATACCAATGCCGGAAGCGGCAACCGCCAGTTCCATCTGTGCCAGAACTTGCAGATTAACACCGTTAAGCGGCAGGGATACCGTAATGACGGAATTAGCCGGACACTTGGTCAGGTCCAAAGCCGCGCCGCTGTTAATTACTGAAGTAAGTTCCGGCGAGCGATGATACCGGCTCGGAGTCATGCCTTGCGCCAGGAAATCGCCTTGACGCCGTCCGTCCGGAGTGGCGCCGGTAATGTGAGCCCATTCAATAATGTCGCGATAGCTGTAGAATCCGAGTTGAAACGGACCGCCGCGTTCGTTGGTCAGATCGCGGGTATGGTCGTAGATCTCATCGAGAATACGCCGGGCAAGCGTATTCGCTTCCGGTGAGTTATCGCCAAAATGCGGTGACCCCAACGCTTCCGCCCGCAAAACGTCATATCCCTGCCAGTCGGCGCGGACCGCCGTCAACAGTTCGGACAGCGAATAATGCTTGGTTTCGAAGCAGAGCCGGCGGATCGCCAGCAGCGAATCGACCAAGATGGCAAAGTTAGTCAGGGGTAGACCGTGCGGGTTGTAACGTCCGCCGCCCGCCGTATAATCTTTGCGGTTTTTCAGGCAGTCGGTCAGGCAGGCAGAAAAGAATGGCGCCGGGTTGACCTGGGGCCAGATGTTACCGTCTCTACCCATGATGCCACACATCTGCCGTATGGCACGGATGATGTTGTCCATGACAAGGCGGTAAACTTCTTCGAAGTTTTTCGCCTTGTCGATTTTGTCGCAGACGACACCGGTTTTCGCTTCGACTTCCGGACAATCGTGGATTGACATATCCATTATGCGGGCGAGGTTGAAATAACAGTTGGCGCCGGCCGAATGTTCGTAACCTTCGAGCGTGATTTCCCAACAGCCGCCGGCAACGTACCTGCGGGCATCTTCCAGGCGTTTGCCGGCCTTAACCTGCGCCGGAATGATCCCATCGTCGTTCAGAAACGAGATGACATTCCGACCGCTGACAAAATCGCGGTTGATGGCGTCGAGAAATTCCGGCGGGGAGTTTTTGCTGATCCGGCAGTGAATCTTGGGATAGATCAGATTCAGATCATGATGTGCTTTCAAAATCATGAAAGTCACGTCGTTGCAGACGATTTCGCCGTGCTCGTCGCACCCCCCGAGAATCAGCGTATCACCTTGTTCCTGAAAACTGAAGGACTCCTGTACCGGGACATTCAAAGTCAATTTACAGTCCGTGGCAATCATAAAACGGCGAATGAGATCATCGGACTCATCCGGCGTTAAACGTCCGGCGGACAGGTCGTGTTCATAGAGGTTGCCGAGCATCCGGTCCAGGTGTCCGATAACACTCATCCCAACCCCTTCGATGGAAGCGCAGACTTCATGCAAGAACCAAACGGTATTCAAGCCTTCGTAGAAAGTCTCCGGTTTGCGCCAGGGAACTTCAACGGCGGTTGCGGCAATCATGTTCAGAAACCGCCGCTGGGTTGCATCGGTGGTTTTCGTCAACTCCGCCGCGGCCGCGGCCGCAAATTTTTCGGCGATTTTTTTGACCGCCAGCAATCCCCTCATCGCACATTCGATGAACTCGGATTCCTCCTTGCTCCGGCAATGTTTACGTTCCGATTCCGCCTGGGCATAGATGCCGGCAAGTCCGTTCGCCAAAACATTGGAAAAGGGGAAACAATGGTGATCATAATCGGCGAAACAGTAGGCAAGGTGAATGCCGGCGCAACCGGCCGCCATGAATTGGTCATGTTCAACCGGGTTGACGTCGCGAAAGGAGTGCATGTTGCGTTGGAATAACCACTCGCCGGCGGCTCCCGGAGTACCATCGTATTCCGCAATTTTAACGCCCATTTCCGAGTAAAACGGAGAATTTTTGAAAATGACCGGGCAAAAGCGGTCGGCGATGATCTCATACTGGGCCGTCTTCAACTGAATCGCCTTGAGCTCCGGATGTGCGGCGGCATATTCGTTCAAGGGGGCATAAAGAGGATTGGTATAGTTACGGCGCGCCCATTCTTTGGCCGTGTACAAGGAGTAATAGGCCTTTAATTCTTCTTTTAATTTATCAATGCTCATGTCATTATTCCTAGTTCATTTTTCCGATTTTGCAAGATATTTGTATTTTAGTTACCGTGCCAATAATTTTTTTTCATCCAATATTTTTCTAGCGCAATACTCGTAATCATTTTTCTCCCCAGCTATTTTAACGTAAATCCACCATCCACGACCAACGTCTGTCCATAGACATGGCGGCTCTGTTCGCTGGCCAGGAACAACATTGGCCCGATGATGTCTTCCGGTTCGCCAAGTCGTCCGGATGGAATTGGTTTCATTCTGGCTGCCAACGCAGTCGGGTCGTTGAACAATGTTCTGTTGATGTCGGTATTGAAAATCCCCGGTGCAATGGCGTTGACATGGATGTTGAATGGGGCCAGACCGGCGGCCAGGCAACGCGTCATGGTTATGATTGCGCTTTTCGCGGTGGCATAGGCAATCAGGCCGACCCCTTCCTGAAAGGCCGCGGTTGACGAAATCTGGATAATTTTGCCGCCGCCCTGTTCCTTCATGATCTTGCCGGCCTGCTGCGACAAATCGAAAGTGGCATCCAGCATAATCGACATGTCTTTATCCCACTGTTCCAGCGGATATTCCAATACCGGCGCGCAGAACAGCCCGCCGGCATTATTGATCAGAATATCGACCGACCCCAAACGCTCGCACAATTTCTGCAACAATCCGGCGCGTTCTTCCCGGTTGCCCAGATTGGCTTGTTGATAGAAAAAACCGACGTCATACCGTACCATCTCGTCCGCCAGCATGCCCGCGTCGGAACTTTGCGCGATGATTGCGATGTTGGCGCCATGTTCCGCCAATGCCAGCGCCATCGCCTTTCCCAGCCCTCGTCGACCGCCGGTAACCACTGCCGTCTTGCCTTTTAGATCAAAATAATCTTTCATTTTCACCTTCATGCCTGATATTGCAATAATTCATATAAAAATTATAGTCATGAAGACAAGAATTGTGAATACCATTTTTTGATCTGCGGGATATTCTTTCATTGCTGGTGACAACTGAATACATTACTGACCGTCTCCTGACTCCGGTTTTTCATCATGGCCTCAGTATAGCCGATCGCCCGACTTGAAATATCGATATTTATCATTTGAAGATCGGCAAGAATTAATTCGCGACTTCGGACACTGGCATTTGAAATATGTCATACTGGCGGCGCCTATATTTTGAAAAAACTACTCAAGCAACAGCGGAAAATAATCTACCGTCAAACTGTCTTTGCCGTTAAGGTCCTGACGTTTACCGTATAGGTCGCAAGCCTGTTTGAAATTCCAGCCTTTCAGATTGAATACCGAGTTTCGATTCAAATTCCAAACAATCAATTGGCGCGCACCGTCAGGACGAAGCAGACGACAACTCCAATTGCCGTTGGCATCTGCGGTCAGCGATTCCATGGTGGAGCCTAACAACCATTCGCGAATTGAGGCATAGGCTTGGGCAACCGGTTTCACCGGCGCTCCCGTACCGCCGGGACCGCCTTCAACCATTCCGAGATCGCCATTGTCCCACGCATAATAGTAATAACGGTCCACTCCGCAAGCCCAGTTGATAATGTGCTCGCAGGCAATCTGCCCGGCGGCTTTGCGCATTGCCGCCGGATCGCCATTGGCGCGCGGCGGCGAACTGATGGCCGTTTCGGTGTTCCAGATCGGCAACTTGGACAGTCCGTATTCCGCCAGCATTTTTTTAATTCTCAAAATCGTCTCGATGGTATAAACCCCGACATCGCTGGTATAAAGGTGTATCCCCGCCGCATCGCTATGTTTGCCTCCGCCGGCCTTGAGGTAATTACGCAGAAAAAGCCGGCCGCTGTAACTGTCGGTAAAACAAATACCCGGGGAAACGATCGTAACCGCAGGATCTATCTTTTTTAAAACGATAGCGGCAGTCTGTTCCAATTGTGCCAACTGTTTCGGACTGCCGGAAAAAAAGGCGCCCCAATTAGGCTCGTTCCATATCTCATAGCAACGGATTTTCCCTTGATAACGCGTACCTAACGCATGAAGATAATTTTCCCAGTCCTTAATGTCTTTAGGCGGTGAAGAAAACCCTTTTTTATAGGGCGACTCCGCATCGGGATTGCCGGCGGCCCAGGTAGGCGTCTGTCCCAATACCATCAAGGGCTCGACATGATGCGCCAACGCCAGATCAACCATATAATCCAGACGGGAAAAATCCCAATGGCCCTTGCTGTTTTCCATGACGCCCCATTCCGTCCGGGTGTCCCAGAAGCGCTGTCCGTAAAAGTTCACGAACGGCCATTGGCAACGATTCTCCAAATTATGGATATGCATGTTAAAAAAACTCGGCGGAATGGGCTTCAAGGGCGGCTTCAGCGAAATGGCAGGCGCCTGAGTTGAGAGGAGACGGCAGGAGACATCATCAATATAAAGAGTGCCGTTGCCATTGAGTTTGATAACGAATAAAGCATGATCGTCGGACGCCAGCGTAGTCACCTCAAAAGTGTAGTGCTTCCAGGTATTGGTGACGCTGACGGAATCGCCGCCGTAATCGTTATACGGGGCGGGATCGCGACGCAGAAAGATTTCCACCTCCGTCTGTTTTTCCATGTTTCCACGCATCCACAAGGAAATTCTGTACCGGCCGTTAGGAAACACCTTCACATGATTATTGTTTACCAGCAACACATTTCCGCCCAAATAGTTGGAACAGACGATCTTCAGCGCGGCCGGACCGGAATGCGATAGCGTGCGGTCGATGCGATAACTCACTTGCAGCGGCGCCCAGGAAGACATATCATGCCAACCTGATGCCAGACGCTGATCATCGCCACCCCGACGGTCAGCGTCAAAACTGCCGTTGGCCAGCAATTCCTTTCCCCAGGCATATTTTTTCTGCGCTTCCGCCGAACGGGGTTCCGGAACATTCTGCCAGGTGGGAATAATCATATCGCCCCAGCAACAGGAAAGGGCGGTTACATATACCAAGACGGATATGCCGATTACGCGGCACCAAGAGACTTTTTTCATGAATGCTTGTTCCTTATGGTGATTCTCCGTCTTCAAAACAGAGCCGGTTTCGTGATCGCAAATAATATCAATTTAAAAACTTATCGTATAAGCAGGCATGCTTATTGTGCCGTATTTCACGCTGCCATATTTTTAGCTCAATCTGCCATCGGCAACGCAGATACTTTTTTACCGAGTCAAAGGGGATTCCATTCTGATTTTCAGGAACCCCTTTATTCATAAGCGTTTCCGCAAAAACAACCCGACATGGAAGTTGCCGATTAAGCTCAAAACACGGTGACGCAAGGTACTATAAAATGAGCAGGACCGCTGATTGACGCTTTTTCTCTGTTGCCGCCGGAAGTAACCCCTAGCGATTGTACCATTCATTCCATTCATTATACTTCCAGATATTCCACCGAAAATCTGCCGTTGTTCCGGCTGCATTCCAACGCTGATTGCTGACATGACCGTCAAACCCGGCAACATTGTAAGAGAATGAATGGCGGCGCGCATTGGAGCCAAACCAGGAATAGGGGTACGGCCAGACGATGTGCAGACTCGATCCTGCCGGAAAACTGTCGAGCGTCGAGGAATCGGTAATAAACACGGACATGGATGGACTGACTTTAAGCGAAGTGATTTTGGCGGCGCTGACGTCAAGCGCAACCCCCCAGGCATTGATGATATAGGCCGATCCGGTCATCGCATTAATGCCGTATCCCTGATTGCCGGCCCAGCCTTTGCTGCGCATATCGGCATCAAGTTCGGGACAGGTAGTAACTTCGCCGGGGCGATAGAAGCCGCCGTTGCCTGGTTTGCCATGCAGATAATGATAACGCAGACGGTCGGTCCAGCGGACGTCGTAGCCCCAAGTGCTTTCCAACACCGGATCGTACAGAGAAAGATCATAATTGATAATCATATCATTGCTGTCATTGGTATAGGAAATTGCGCCCATGGTAACTTGGTGAAGATTGGAAACGCAGGCGGCGCGGCGGGCAACCGAGCGAGCTCTGCTTAACGCCGGCAACAACATGGCTGCTAGAATTGCGATGATAGCTATCACGACAAGTAATTCTATTAGTGTAAAATAAGAACGCGGATGATTCGACATTTTCATGATCTCCTTTTGGGGTGTGTGTACTGGTTCCAATCCCAGTCGATTTTTAACGGGGACCTTTTGATTTTATCGGCAATTACTACTTTTCCCAGCGAACGTTCCGGCGCGCTCAAAAATTGGCTGATCCGATGAAGAATCTCCAGGGATAGCTCCGTGTAGTCGCTCTGAATGAAAATGGTTCCGGGGCACAGTTCGCCGTCGGCAATCAAGTCAATATCTTCATGCAGTCGACGGCCGGCCTGAAGCAACGGCTGAATAAACAGATCAAGCTGGCGATAGCCGTCCAGCAACAGGACATCGACAGGTCCTTCCGCCAGGACTTTCCGAATATGGGTTGCGCGTAAAGCGATCAATTCATCTTCCGTGCGGCAGGTGTTCTCTTCCAGTTCCACATAGCGAAAAGCGATGCCGCGTTCCTGCGCGGTCTGTTCGCCGGCCTGTTTCATAACTCGGCAATAATATTTATTCAGCGGACCGCCGATCAGCACGGCATGACGATAACCATAATCGGCGGCGATGTTCACCATGGCTCGGGCGCGGTCGGTGGTGGCTTCGGCAATCTGCGACCAAACGCGATCAAGTTTGCAGTCGGGTAGAATATCGCCCAGAAAGACCACCGGAAAAGGCAGATGCTTGAATTCGTTTAAGGTTTTGACGTCCATGCCGGGGATGAGTACCAGCAGGCAATTGAGGTGAATATGGCAAATCTTTTCCAGCTCATATCTCAGAATACCGAGTGAATAATTGCTTTCGGACAACGAACGGATCGAAAGATTGCAGCCGTTCCAGACATCGGAGTTGGAAAGCGACAACAGTTTTTCCGTGTAATCAATGAGGCGTTTACCGGTCTGCAACCGCAGCAGACAGAGATCCATCCGACATTTGGTCATTGACTCCGGGTTAACATAGGTTCCAATTCGCGGTTTGCGGACAATAAGAAGTCGCTTTTCCAACATTTCAAAAGCAGACTCTATTACCTGCCGGCTGACGTCAAACTGCAGCGCCAGTTCCCTGGTGCTGGGCATTCGGCATCCCAGTGCGATGCGTCCGCCTTTGATCTGTTTTTCCAGTTCTCCGGCAACCTGTTCGCCCTGAGTAGTTTTGATTAGCGTGATAGCCACTTTATATATCCCTGTTGTCATGCTCTGGATATATTATATGACAGAGTATGGCAAATGTCAATAGCGGAAGTAAAGCATTTGCCGTTGCAAGCCCATGATTGAAGGTAATGATAACGACTTGCGTTATTCAATCCGTTATCTTGCCCCGCTGTGCTGTTGAAATATTTTCGGCGCCATGCCGATATGCTGCTTGAAAAAGTGGGAGAAATAGTATTCGGAACTGAAATTAAGCGTGCGGGCGACTTGAGTTACCGAAGTGCCCGGGACCAAAAGCATTGCCGCTGCTTTTCTGGTCAAGGCGGCGGAGATGAACTCTTTGGGAGTGATGCCCATGTCGCTGGTGAAATTCCTCGAAAAGACATCCTTGCGCTGACCGTTTATATCCGCCAGCATCGCTACCGTAACGGCGGCGTTGCCGGACTGTTGCACCAAAGCCAGTACCTTTTCATACTTATGGCTTTTTAAAAGCCGCGCTTGAATATCGGGTTGTTCCTCCGGACACCACTGGACGCACTGATGAAAAATGATTTCATTGATGCGGTATAGCGTCCGCAGTTCGGTTTCCCGTTCCAGCAAAGCCTGCAATTCCGCTACTAAAGCCGGGACATCGATCATTTCGCAACGGGAACACGCTTCCATGACATCGAACCCATAAAAAAGATCGAGGTTAAATTGCAGCGAGAGAAAATGAAGATCCTCGGCAATGTTAAGATCGACGCTATGATTACAGGGGATAAAATAAAGATATCCGGCTTTCATCGGCAGCAGGTTTCCCGTACTGCAATCCCGGATGACGCTTTGCGCCTTACCATCGTCAGCGCAGACAAAAAGCAGACGGTTGACCGGCATGCGGTGGTTAATTCCGTGGTATTCGAAAGCATCGACCAAGGCGGCGTGAATCAGATGCAACTGGGAAAAAGCATGATGCTGCAGCAGGGTTTCTTTCCGGTAGACAGTCATAAAATCGCAAATCCTTGTCAAATAATTCCATTCAAAACAGCACTCGTGATTAGTATAATAATACCTATAGCATGATTGATCGTTCATGCCAGAACATCGGAGATAAAATGACTAAGAACGTAAAATGGCTGTTGGTCGGGGCCGGCGATATTGCCGGTCGTCGGGTGGCGCCGGCGCTCTGCGCGGCGGCAAACTCGGAGCTGGTTGCCGTCTGCGGGCGCTCATCCGGTCGGGCGGAGGCGCTGGCCGCCACAATGAATATAAAAAAAGTTTACCATGATTATGACCGGGCCCTGGCGGAAACCGATGCCGACGCCGTCTATATCGCCACCCCGCATCATCTGCATGTGGAAATGGCGCTCAAAGCGCTGGCGGCGCATAAACATATCTTCTGCGAGAAGCCGCTTGGCATCAATGGCGACGAATGCCTGAATTTACTCCGGACGGCAAAAAACAGCGATCGAATTTGCGGTTGTTCGAATTACCGTCTGTTCACCAACCAGTTCAAGACGACTTATCGGATGATTAAAGCCGGCGAGATCGGCGCGCTGCTCGGCGGCTGGGCTCATGATGAGGAGAATTATTACAATCCCGGCAATATGCCATATCGACAAAAACTCGGCATGTCGCCGGTGTTGTTGTATGGTTTTTATTTGATCAACATGGCGCAGTTTCTTTTCGGCATGCCCTCGACCGTCTTCTCCCAGATGAGTTCGTTCAACTGTGATGGCAAACCCGATTACGACATCGACGATCTTACCAATATTCTGTTGTGCTATTCGGATGGACGGCAGTTTTCCCTTATCATCAACACCACGGCCAATGCGCCGCTGCGTCATTCCTACCAGTTTTACGGGTCTAAGGGCCGAATCTACTGGCCGGAATGCCCGCCGCACTTCAATGCGCCGATCTATAAAATTGCTTTCCCGGACGGCAGCACGGAGATCTCCGATTCATATAGCGGCAAGATACCGGGGATGCAGACCAACTGGCATCTGCCGATGATCGAGGATTTCATTCAGGCTGTCCACGCGGGGCGACCGCCGCTTTGCACCTTGGAAAGCGCGGTCCAAACCGCGGTCATTACCGATGCCATAAGCAAATCCGCCGCCAGCGGCAAGTGCGAAAAGGTATTGATGCAATGAGCGGCAACATTTTGAACCGGGATTTCAGTTATCTCGAAAACAAATTCCGGCATCCGGTTTTTGCGCCGGACAGTGGCGTCGACAATGCCGCCATCAAAACCGGGGTTATGAAACTCGCCTCGGAATTGCATGGTCTGCCCCATCCGATTATTAAAGCCAGGGCGTTCGCGTATGTGTGCGAAAACGTTCAGATCGATGTGAGTCCGCAAGATTGGTTTGTGGCGTTCGGCTGCTGGGACCGCAACGATCGGCCGCTGTCGCCGCTGATAGCCCAATGGGAGCATGAAATTGACGTCCAATGCCTTAAAGTCGGCACGCTGCTGGAAACACAAAACCGTACCGGCGCTTCGGTGATGTGGAAAGATTTCGATCATTCCGTACCGGATTGGGAAGCGGTTTTCTCCCTCGGTTTTCCGGGTTTGCGCGACCGGGCGCGGCAATATCGGAAAGCACGCGAACAACGTGGCAAACTGACGGCGGCGGAGCAGGCTTATTTTGACGGTATCGAGATTACCTATACGGCCATTCTTGAAATGCTGGAACGGTTTAGCCGCTATGCGGAGACCCATGCTCATGACAATCAACGCGTACTGGCGGTGGCGGAATGTCTGCATACCCTGATTCACGGTCCCCCGACTAACACTTACGAAGTGCTGCAACTGATTTACCTGTTTTTCATGTTCGGGGAACACCTCGACCGCTTTCAGGTCCGTTCGCTGGGCAATCTCGACCGTACGGTTTATCCGTATTTTTGCCGCGACCTGGCCGACCACCGATATTCGGAAGCGGAGATCCGGGAATTTTTCGCCTACTTTCTGATGCAGTGGGCCTCGATCAACAACTACTGGGGACATCCGTTTTATTTCGGCGGCACCCGCCCCGACGGCACCAGCGAAATCAACGAACTTTCCTATTTGCTCCTGGACGTTTATGATCAGCTGGATATTCCGACGCCGAAGCTGCAATTAAAAATTGCGGACAACACCCCTGAGAAATTTGTCAATCAGGCCTTGGATATGATCCGGCGAGGTCACAGCAGTATCGTCTTTATCGGCGAAGCTTCGATTGGACGCGCGTTGACGGGTATCGGCATCCCGCAGGACGAAGCCCGTACCTCCGACATTCTCGGTTGTTATGAATTCATGCCGAAAGGACGCGGCTGTTATACCATTCCCGGTTACCTCAATTTGCTCAAACCGGTGGAACTGGTCTTTCACAACGGGACGGACCCGGGCACCGGCATTGCCGGTGGTATTCCCACCGGTGCGCTGGATGAACTTCCTACTTTCGACCGATTTTATACTGCCTATCTCCGCCAATTGGAGCATACGATTGAAAGCGTCATCACCGGGGTCGGCGATTTCGAGCGCTATCTGAGCACGATCAGTCCGGCCCAAGTCTACTCCGCCACCATTGAAAACAGTTTGGCAACGGCTCGCGACGCCTTTCAAGATGGTTCGGTTTACAATGTCTCCGCCCTGTTGATGACCGGCCTGGCGACGGCGGTCGATGCGTTGATGGCGGTAAAGGAATTCGTCTATGAAAAACGGGAAATAACGCTGGAACAATTCCGGGAAATTCTGGCCGCCGATTGGGCCGGCCACGAAAAACTCCGTCTGAAAATTCTGCATAGTAAAAACAAGTATGGCAACGGTATTGATGAAGTCGATTTTTATGCCGAAGCCATCGCTCGCTATTATGCCGAAAAAATCAATCGGCGGCCGAACTCTCGCCATGGTTTCTTTATCGCCTCCGGGCATTCCGCCCGAACCTTCATCACCTTGGGCGAAAGAACCGGAGCCACTCCGGACGGGCGTCGGGCCGGTGAGGAAATGTCGAAAAACCTTTCTCCCGCCATGGGCATGGACACGAACGGCGTGACCGCATTGATAAAATCGGTTACCCGAATTGATTCCGTTCTGCTGCCTGGCGATTTCCCCCTGGATGTGATGATGCATCCGACGACGGTACAGGGACAGGAAGGGTTGGCGGCCATGCGGACGTTACTTAAAGTCTATTTCGGCCTCCATGGCATCGCCATTCATTTCAACATCTTCGATGCCAACGTGTTGCTGGACGCCCAAAAACATCCCGAAAAATACGCGGGGTTGCAGGTTCGGGTCTGCGGCTGGAACGTCCGCTTCAACGACATCGCCAAGCAAGAGCAGGATCAATATATCAAACGTGCATTGAACATCAGGGAGTAAAGCCATGAGGATGTCTGGCGTTATTTGAGTTCAGGCGTTGTGCTGGCCACGATGGACCGGGAGGGCGGACCACGCTGTTTCTTAAAGGCTGTCCGTTGCGTTGCCGCTGGCGTCATAATCCAGAAGGCATTTCGCCACGATCGCAACTGGCGTCTTATGCCCATAAATGCATTTACGGCGGCGAATGCGCGGCAATATGTTCGAAGTACGCCCAACAATTTGCGAAGGGAAAACACGTTTTCGCCCGGACGAAATGTCAGGCGTGCGGTCATTGCGAACCTGGCGGCCGGGTAAGGCGTTGCGATTTTACGGACGGAACATTACCGTTGAAGAAGCTTTGAAACTGGTGCTGGAAAATCGTGATTTTCATGGTACCCAGGGGGGGTGCGGGGTGACGCGGTCCGGCGGCGAACCGCTGGTCCCGTTGAATTTTGTCGCGAGCTATTGTTCGCGGCGGGAAGGCATCAATACGGCCGTTGATACTTGCGGGGGTATCGGCTGCAATGTGTTCGAACAAGTGATGCCCGAAACGGATATGTATCTTTACGACTGCAAGCACGCCGACCGTATCATGCACCGGCGACCGACCGGCCAAGGCAATGAACTTATCATCACCAATCGGCAACGACTGCCGGGGCGTGGCGTTCCGAAAGAAATCAGGATGCCGCTGATTCCGGGGTGCCACGCGGCGGAAGCCGATTTACGCGCGGCCGTCTTCCCGGAAATTCCAGAGTAAAAACACGTTGAGAAGATATCCGTCGATAGTCTCACATCGCGGGAACCAGGGAAGACCACGCACGCTGGGGTATACTGATGTTCTTCGGTTATATTATCAGCCCGAGTTCGGGATTGCCGGGACCGAAATGCTTCAGCATTACCAGCGGATCGGTGTCGGAGGCATTGGTAATTTTCACCCCATTCACCGCCGCCTCCTCGGATACAAAAAACTCATCCGCGGTAAGCTGTCCGTAGCGGATCAATGCCGGGGTTTCCACCCGCCACGTTCCCAGCTGTCCATGCCCCTGCATCATGATCAGACCGTAGGCAGCCGCATCGGTAATCGTTACCGTTCGCCCCGGCAATACGGTCAATTCCTTGGCGCTTACCGCCGGAGATTTGTAGCAGATCCATTTTTCCGAATAACCGGCTTCCGCTGTCACCGCTTCCGGTTTTACCGGCCGCGGCCGCATGAAGCGGTGTTCCATCAGTTGCGGATCGACATTGAGTTCCCAGTCGATCACCGCCATCAGGTAATCGAAATCGCCGCGCTTGTCCGTCGGACAATCCTTCCACAGCAGCGCTTCCGGCACAATCTGATCGTCAACCAGCGACTGGTACATGGCGTAAACATCGGAGGCCACCTGCGGTTCATAGGTACAAAGACTTCCCGGCGCATGCAGCATGCCCGGCGGCACATCCCAGCCGGTTCCCGGTTCCAGACGATAGGCGCGGGAAAAGTTGGTGATTTTATTGTCGCCCTTCACAAAATCCATCAGGCACTGCTTCACCTGTTCTTTGGAGGTTCCCGGTTCCAGACCAAAAAAGGTATAGGGAAAGTGACCGCCGTGATTGTTGAGCTGCGGCGGGAAATAGTAACATTCCGGTTTTCCGCGCTGTCCGACCAGTTGAGCATGCTCGTCGCGATGATGAATATGGTGCGGCAATGGCCCCAGATTGTCGAAAAACTTGGAATAAACCGGCCAGCCGCCATAGTTATCCCACAGCCGTTTACCAACCAGCCGCTCTTTCAGTTCACCTACGGCGTCGCGTAACAACAACAACTCTCCGCCGGAACAGACTACCTTGCTCAGGCCCTCGTCTTGGCCGGTCAGCGGACCGTTATCCGCCGGGGTGGTCGAAGCCAGCCAGCGTTCGTCGATGCCGCCGCGTTCCCCGCCGAGGGCATAATAGTCGTCGGGATGAAGTTTGATACGTCGTCCGGGGATACAGAAAGAACGCGGAACCCAGTTGGGCGCCAGACGCAGGATACCGTTGCCCTGTTCGAAAGCGACGTGAAAAAGATGGCGTTGCAACATAATTTATTCTCCTGAAATGACGATCATTTCCAGATCGTTGAGTTGTTCAAGGGTAAAAGTAATGATATCTCCCTGCCGGGAAAAAGTTACCGGCAGGCCGTCGGAAATCCGTTGCAGTTTCAAGGCGGAAAATCCGTCCGGCAGTCGTAGCGAAATTTTAATGTTGGGTACAGGAATAACCGGAAGTTCCTCCTGATAATTGACCAGACAGCACAGTATTATTTCGGCCGTCGTACTGCGTAACAGCGTAATTTCCGTTCCCGGCGGCAGATTCGCACTTTCCACCGGCGAAACCGCATACCGCCGCAATAATTCCATCCCGAACTGCTGTTGAGAGTCCTGCTGATGCTTTAACAGCGACGAATAAAGATAAATACAGGTTCCTTGCCCGTAGCGGTTGACCGTCAGACCGGCGTAATCGGTCGGAACTCCCGGCGGGTTGGAATGGATCGAAGCATAATGATCGGGATCGTTGATCGGAAAATCCGGCAATACAACCCGGCCGAGCATCTGCGCCGTTGTTGCGTTAACCAGCGGCGCGACAAGATGCGAACTCGAAACCATATCATGTTTCGAGTCCGTGAACAGATAACTCATGGTATCCGCATCTCGCCCGGAATAGGCAATTCCGAACACCTCTGCCAGTTGAAAATTTCCCGTCGTGTTGCCGTCAACATCATAAAATGAAGTTCTTCCGGTGGCAATCAGGGTTCCGCCGCAACGAACAAATTCCCGAATCCGCCCGCACTCCGCCGCCGACAGATAAGCGGCATTGTTGACGATCAACGTCCGCAGCCCGGAGAAGTCGGTAACGGTGTCGGTAACCACCTGGTAGGGCAAATGCATTTTATTAAGGACGGCCGCCGTTCCGGTAACTTCCTCCACCACGGCATTACAACTGACCGCCATATTGCCGCCGGCGTCGGCAAGCCGGGCAAGACCGGTTCCCGAAAGCGCTTCATTAACGCACGAATTCATTGAGAAATAAAGTCCGCAGTCTGCCGCCGACACCGGATCATATTTTTGCATGCAGGCGGTAAAAGGTCGAAGCCGGTTGATCACGCGGCCGAGACGCCGATAAACCCGCTCATTGAGAGTCCCGTCAGGATTGATCGCGTCGATAAAAAAGAACGCCCCGCCGTTGGCCAGCGTGGTTCCGGCATGAAGCAACAGCTCATCTTCCGCCTTGGTCGAAGTATGATCGTTAAGATTTACGCAACGCGACGTCATAAATTCATAGGGACGCCGGCTGGTATAAGCAGCAAAGATTTTGGTTCCGAGCCGCTGCTGGTATTTATTGCCGTAAAAGTCGCCGGAAGCATAGTCGGATACCGCCGCGATCCCGGAACTCTGTCCCATCGCCCAGCCGTGCAATACCGGAGAAAACTGATGTGTCACGGAAATCCCGGGTTTGCGTTCTTTGATAAAAGCAGTGAGACCGGCGGCAAAATCCGCCATCCACCGTTCCCTCGCCCGTTGGAATTTCACCCATCCGGGGTTGCTCCAGTCTATGGTTGTCGGGATGTCCTCCCCATTTTCCGCCCGATATTTCTTCCGGCAGCTGTCACACCGGCAGACCATCGGCCAGAAGGTCATATCGATAAAAATACCGTCCACATCATAATCAATTATTTCGGCGATCTGTCGCTTGCAGAAAGCCACGTAATCGGGATGATTCGGGCAGGAATAGTGATAACGACCGTCATGGTCCTTTCCGGAAGCATCGCGTTGCCGCCATTCCGGGTGATCAATCGCCGAATGATTGTGGTAAATCACCGTATAGTAGGCAATCGGAACAATCCCGTCCCGCCGTAACTTTCTGACGGTTTCACCGAAAATATCGCGCCCCTTCAGGCCGGTATGCTGATGTCCGAAATGCGTCGGGTAATAGCAATTGCCGTTGTGATCGCAGGCATACAGCATGGACGAATCAACCCCGGCAAGTTTCACCATGCGGACATATTCCTCCGGGTCGAATTTGCTCATAAACTCCGGCTTCAGATCGGTAATATGGTTATCGATCAGCAGCCGGGCATAACATTGTTTCATCCATTTCATGGAAATCCTCATATTGCCTTTTGTTGATAACTTATTTTATATTATATTGGAATATTTGACTTGACGCAATGTGAAAGATCTGCTACTTATGGTACAATCCTGATCTATTCACTCAACCGGGAGATATTCATGGACCACTGGCTTTCACTGATTTCACCCCAAGTCCGGATCGTCGGACAAGCGGCCTCCGCGCCCGGCTGGCTGGAAGTCATGCGCTACATCTACGAACACGAACTGGTGATTTTTGCCGAAGCCGACTATGAAACCGTCGTCGACCACGACCGGATTTTCTGTCCGGCCGGATCGTTTCTGATCGTGCCGCCGGGAATGAAGCATATTTCCCGGGAAGTTTCCGGTCGTCGCGGCCGCCGCCGCTGGGTTCATTTCGATTGGTGCTGGGCTCCGCGCGATCCCGCCACGCCCGTCATTACCTACTGTCCGGCGATTCCCCAGAGTTCATTTTTCCGACCGGCTCCGGAATTTGTGCCGGCCGGGATTCTGCATGGCCCGATTCCCGACTTCGCGGCCGCCGTCGAACTATTTGACCGGCTGGACGGTCGGTTCCATGCCGTCCATTCCCGAGATCGGCTCATCGCCCGGGCGCTGCTGCTTGAACTGCTGCTTGAACTGTTGGCCCCGCAAGGCGAAGAATGTCCGGCGGCGGACCCCGGCGAACGGCTGGCCGCCCGGATTCGGTCTCAACTGCAACTGCTGGTCGAAAGTCCGCCGCAAAAACCGCTGTCCCTGCAAGCCTATCTGGAACAGTCGGGGCTTTCCTATGCGCACCAGTGCCGGATTTTCCATCGGCATTACGGGTTGGCGCCGTTACAATACGTCAACGAATTGCGTCTGACCCGGATCAAGCATCTGCTCCGAGACACCGATCATCCGATTGCCGTCATTGCCGCCATGACCGGCATCGACAATCCCGGTTATTTTTCGCGGCTGTTCCGCAAGAATACCGGCATGTCACCGAGGGAATATCGACTTCATTCCCGGCTCCGATAATATTACTCGGACCGCGGTTTCTCCGTGCGGCCATAATAAGTCTGACATTGACCGCGAAATATCCTGGAGGGTGCGTAAATTTATGGAGGGTGTATAAATTCCTTACGCTCACGCAACGGCTTTTTCGCGTCGGTATCCATGCAGCAATCCGCCGCGGAATGACACTTCCAAAATTTCGCCGTTATCATCTTGCGGACGTGGTTTGATCATCGGTCCGCCAAGCCCGGCACACGGTCGGCAATGATGCCAATATTCCAGGTACTGGCGGACGGCATATCGCAACTGTTGTTCGGAAGTGAAGATAACCTTGTCCAGACATTCGGTTTTTAGGGCTCGAATGAAATTCTCGCATCGGAAATTCATCATCGGGCAGAAAGGGGGCAGCTTTTTGACAGTGATACCGATGGACTCAAAGACGGAGTCAAAACGTCGCTTGAAGAGAGAATCGCAATCATGAATCAGGTATTTCTTGCCGGCAGGAAGCCGTCCCCCATGTTGCCCATATTCCGGGCGATCTGCATGGTCCAGTTGCCGTCCGGCGCGTGGACGATGCCGCCGCATCGGACTTCCCGGGTGCCGATGCCCATGAAAAACAGCAGACTTTCCCGAACAAGTCCGTATGGCGTCAATATCTCCACCTGGGCAAAATCCGTCGCCGCCGTAACGTGCTGCTGCGTTTCAATAAACTGACTCCAGTCGCCGCGTTTCCGGCGTTCCGGATCGGGGACGATGCCGTCATCCAGTATGTGCTTAATCGTTGAGGCGCAGACATCGTAGCCGAGATACTTCATGGTTCCTGCAATCCGGTCATAGCCCCAATCGGGATTCCGTTGCGACAGCAGGAGAGCCTTATCGACTATCTCCTTTGAGATCGGCTTCCGTCCCCGTTTCTTCTGGTTCGGTTTTTTGGTACTGTCGTATTTTGCGCCAACAAGGGTGTTATACCAGTGACGGAGCGTTCCCGGCGCCCAAGTCGGTTCTACGGCGGCAAGCAGATAATCATTCAATGCTTTGCCTTTTTGCGCCAGGCGTCGTTTGTCCGATTCGTTCAGATCTGGGCGCGCCTTGCCGGCCAGCGCTGTAAGATGTTCTTCGTAGATGCGGAGTTTTTCTGCTTGGTATTCGCACATTGTCTGCAAATTGGCGAGTATCGCACGAAGATTGCCGTCCTTGACGTCTCCCATGAAGGAGATCAGTCGGTTTACGGTGGCGTTGATCTGTTTGCTGTTCATATATGAGAAAGCTCCCTCCGGCAAGCCGTATGCCGATATTATTATTCAAGCACATGGCAAAATAATATACTCCGGCGGCGGAAGGAGTCCATGAGAACAATGCTCTTCCTCTCAAAATGAATTTATAAATCCTCCACGATTTTATCTCTGACCACGCCGTCGTCGTTGTCGTCGACGCGTTCGCTCTTGAGGTCGCGGAACAACTGAACGGCGTCCTTGATCCCGCCCCAGAAAATCCAGATGGTGCAGACGGTGCCCAGAATCAGGCTGAACCACCAGAGTTTGAACCACCAGAAAGCGGCCCAGGCTTGATCGGAAATATTAAAGAACAGATTGATCACGGTGCCGACCACGAAGATGCCCCACCAGACCATTGTCCACCAGAACGTGGCCCAGTACAGGAAGCGTTCGAACCGGGTGAATTCGGCGGAGATGCCGAGTACTTCGGACAGGCGGTCCTTGATGCTTTTTCTGGGAGCGTCTTCGGCTTCGACGGTGTCTTCCTTGATCGCGTATTGGCCGCGATGCAGCATTTTATCCATATCGAAGACTTTTTTCGGTCCCAGCAGCGAAATCAGAACATAGCTCAAAGACGACACGATCATGGCGTAGAAATAGATTTTCTGACCGTTCATCGGGAACTTGGTTTTATGCGCGACGACCCATTGCCAGTCGGGCCAGTGCGCAAGCAGGAATGGGTCCAGATGTCCGGCCCAGGTCTGTTCGATCAGGATGCCGCCGAATGCCAGAATGGTCCCGGAAATCAGCGCCACCCAGGCGGCGGCGGCGGTCCCGCGACTCCAGTAGAGACCGCCGATGATGACCGCGCCGGCGCCGCCCAGATAAATCGCGCCGGTCAGCGCGAAGAACATCAGAATGAAGTCCTTCAGCGGAAACAACATACTAAAGATGAAGCCAAACGCAGCGACGCCGAAAATCGACAGCCGCAGCCAGAGAAAATGCGTTTTAGGGGCAAGCGGTTTGTTGCGGATCGGCATCACCACGTCCTGAATGAAAATCGTGCCCCAGGAGTGAATGTAGGAGTTGTCGCAACTGATGGCGCAAGCCACAATAATGGCGGCGAACAAGCCCATAATTCCGACCGGCAACACGTGGGCCATGACCAGCGGCACCGTCATTTGCGTCTGGACCTGCGGGTCGGCGATCATGGCGATTTGCGCCTTGATCGGGGCGGCGATGGCGGCAAATTTCGGCAGGTGCAAAATGGCGTAAGCCACCAGCGGAATCAGCAGCATGCAGAGTCCGGAGGCGATGCCACGCCATGACCCGATGATCCCGGCCATCTGGGCCTCGTGCGGGGTTCGGGCGGCGGCGTTGGACCCGGAGTTGCCCTGCCAGGAGCGCGCGTTGTAAACCGCGCTGAAAACGCCGATCAGAAAGTACCAGATGCTGAAGTCCTGCGCGTCTTTGGTTTTAAACGGATTGACCAGCGATTTGCTTTCCGGCGCCGTCAACAGTCCGGCGATGATGTCGTCCCACTTGAAGGCATACATGAAAAAGCACATCAGTAACAGGAAAATCAGCAGTAACAGAATACCCTGAAAAAAGTCGGTGACCATGATGCTGATCTGACCGCCGGTCCAGGCGATGTACAGCGCGATGCTCAGGTAAATCAGCATGACCAGGGGAAACATCCCGATCGAAAGTCCCAGGACGCTGATATGTTCCGGCAGTCCGAAAAAGTAGATGATAAACCTGGCGGTAATGGCCGGAAAAATTCCGTAATTGAGCACCCCGGAGGTCCAGCAGAGAATTCCGGAAAAGTAGCGGAACCGACGGCTGTAACGCATTTCGAAAAACTGCGCCAGAGTCAGTGCGCGGGTCTGACGGAAACGGTAAATAATGACCCCGGAAATCCCGATGATCAACCCCACCGGCGCACCGATCATGCCCCACCATTGAGTCGGCAACCCGGAATCGTAAAGCATCTCCCACATGGCGATCAACGAAATCGCTCCGCCGAACCCGCTGGATACGGTCAACATGTAGCGTCCGGCCAGGCGGTTCGCCGCGAGAAAATCGGCCACGCTGCGCATGTAGCGTTTGGTATAGGAAGTGATTACCAGCAGCGATCCCAGCAGCAACACGACAATCGTCCAGTCCACCCAATGAAGATTCATTTATTAATACATCCAGTAATATTTTTTTATTTGCATGATGCCAGCGTAACAATCTTTTCTGTACAATCCGAGTTGAAATCGCAAGACAAAGTTTTAGTTTTACCAGAGACATCGGTCACATAAAGCATATCATTGACATCACCATGAACTTTTAAGGTTGCGATATGCCGATCCGCATTAACTACTTCGATCTGTGAATTTTTTTTCGGCACGAATAATGACAAAAGGCAGTATGATTAAAATATATGGAGTTCGTTCAACAAGTTCTAGTCGCAAAGATAAACCGGGTGCAATGACATTGACAACTTTAACATTGGACCGATGCAACCAATCCGTGTTGAGTAACATCATTTTAATGACTGTCGAGTTCTCTTGCCAGACCGTCCAAAAAACTTCCCGGCTGGGATCATCGATGTAGCAATCCCCCTTGGCCTGCTGTGCAAGGTGATCGATAAAAGAAGCGCAAAGCGGTTGTAGTCGATCATGTCCGGGATAAGCCCAGGCCGTGAGTAAATAGACTCGCCCCTTACCAACCTTATGCTCAACAACCAGCGGTTGACCATTTTCCGCATCCCAGACACTTACCTGTGCTCCGGCCATGACGATTTTGGCTAAATAACAGGTTTGATCAACGGGAAAATTATGGCTGGGCATCGCGCTCAACGGAAGATCAAGGTATTCTTCCCGATGCGCCGTGTTCCATTGCCCACTATATTCGACATCGGGGGCGATGATCTTCACCCCGCAAAGTTCACGGAGGTCACCATCGTGCCAAAGCGCCAAATTCTTTAAATCATCAAGAAAATCCCGCGTGGTGTGAGTGGAAAACTGCGGAATACCGATAAATATCGTACCGCCTTGTTTTACAAAATGCAGTATTTTGTCATAATCTTCCTGAATCATCGTATTCCAGCCTAAATGCAGCAATAATCGGTAATTGCTAAAATAGTCGGCTGAAGCTTCGGTCGGAATCTGATCAAAATCCCCATGCGGCGTGCCGGAAAAAAAGAAATGAAGTCGATCAAAGCGTTGTTTAAACGGGTCCGCAAATGCTCCCGGCATCAAGACATCAAGCAAATGCCGACATTTTTCCGGTTGCCGATGAATCCAGGTGGTATCGTTACTGCCGAATCTGCCCCAAACCGGATAATCGCGGTCGGTGTAACCGTTAAAACTTTGAAACGGTGCAGCATAACGACCTTCCACGAATGCAATGTTGCGGAGGTTACGACCTGTTCTCGGGTGGGTTTTTACCCAACGATAGAAATCTCTGGTCATATCCCGTTTGCCTTTAGTCAGAGCATCATCCCAGCTTTGGCGTTCTTCCTTGAACAAACAGAAAAGGCTGTCTTCTTCATAGAACATTGATGCGCCCATCATCCATGGTTGCATCAAAGATAGAAAATAAAGACCGAGATGATTTTCGAAATGAGGTTGAATTCCATGTTGGATGGCGATGTGAACGCCCCACTCGCCTTTTCCTAACGCTTCGGCACAAGGTCTGGCCTGAGAACACAGATGCATGGTATGACCGACCATGGTTTCCGAACGGAGATAGTCGATGCCGGCCAGATACGCGTAACGTTGACCGCCGGAAGCATCTCCGAAGGCTACCGGCGAACTTATTTCACGCGTTTTGGCGATGCGAAACTTCAGATAATCAATATATTTAGTTGCCGCGATTTTCATATCTTTGCTCTGATCCGGCGGTTCCGGCAACGCACCATAAAGTACACCTGAATATTCATGTCCGCCGATGCCGTGTGAATAGTTGCCGGCGCTTTTGACCAGAGCACCGTCTTCATAGGAGGTACAGCCTTCGACATAGATTCGATGTTTTCGGCAAAACTCGCCCCATCTGGCAAGCGAAGAAGCGTTTACTTCGGCCCAGTCCCAAGAATCCGGACTTTGGTATGTGAAGGAGCGAAATACTACCATATTGCCCAATTGGGTTCTGGCGGTATAGTCCAATAGATAATCCATAAAACCATTGTCATCATGCGGTACTACCGTCATGTCGTACCCGACTAAGACTTCAGTGGATTCATTTTTCAGATTATAGATCGGGCCTAAGATCCCGTGGCTGGTCACAACGGTATCTTGTGCTTGAAGCAATATATTTTGTCCCGGCGTTTGAATGACAAAATCAAATTCATTCCACCCTGGATTTAAAGTCAAATGTCGGGTTTCGCCCGGCCATGTTAAAGTCGTTTCGATATTTTTTGTAGAGAAGATCCGTCCGGTTAACAATTCGTTGACCAGGCCCCATTGCGGCAGTAATAATTGAAGGTGCCGATATTCCTTCTCTTCGAAAATCAGACGATTGATTAAAATAAAGTATTGACGATGATTATTGCGAAGGCCAAGACGATGAATTCCCTTTGAAATCGGAAAGCGGAGCCAGATATCCTGTAAAAGTTGCATGACATAATCATGATTGCGGAAATACTGAGTAAAATCCAAAATTTTTTCCCCGTCAAGATAAAGACTCATCGGGAAGTAGTCGTGAACAGAATTTTCCCGCCCTGCGGTTTCATGTTGAGCAGCCATGGCAACAATATGCAACAGGCCTTGAATCAATTTTTCAGAAGTGCTTTCCTGTTCGACATGTATTTCCGCTTCCACCATTGCGCCGGGCGACAACCATGCCGTTTGCGTTCGATTCCACTCCCGATATTTCAAACCCAATTCAGCAGCATTAAAAACTTGTTGTCCGAGGCGGGGCGGCGGCTGAAACCAATAGAAGTTGCACCGAGTAATTACAATATTGCAATACGAATACGAAGTGCCGGCCGGAATGACCAGATAACCGTCTTGGATAACCGCTGACGCCGGAAACTCAAACGTACCCATCCGGGTAACCAGTTTGAATACGGCATTCGCTTTGCAGTCGGCAATTATTCTGAGCCCGGCCATATTACGGTTGGTACTGTTTTGCCAACTATTACCAGGCAGCGGATATTCTTCTGCACAAAATCCCGGCCCCATCCAGTGAAACGGATAAGCCAATCGGGAACATTGGACAATCGTCCCGTGCGAACACTCAATCGTTCCATCCCAGATGTATACGGGATGGGAATAACGTCTGGAATACAAAAACTGATAACCCCAATCAATTCGAAAATCCAACTTCATTGTTGCTGTCAGCTCCCTTATTTTTCTGTATGTTTTACTTGAAAATCAATATCCATTGGTCCGATTTGTCTTGCCGACCTGTACCTGTTCATTTAACTTGATCGGACAAACGATTTTTTGGTTGGGGTTCAAGGATAGCCGTTCAGTTTCTCCGGTAGGATGCTTCAGTTGAATCCGGACGAACCGATCGGCTTCCAGCGTAATTTGTTCGGGCTCCGCAACAATTGCCAGCAGCCCGCAGTTGCCCAGCGGCGCCCGCCCGTGAAAAGTCAGGTTATCCGGTCCCAGCGGAGCGACCTCGATTTCAGCGAAGCCCGGCAACGCCGGATTGACGCCGAGCAGTCCGGTCACAAATTCATAGACCGGCGAAGAACTCCAGGCGTGGCATTCGCTCCGCAAATCCGGCGACGGACATTCCGGGAAAGTGGTAAAACCCAATTCCAGCATTTGCCGCCAAGGAGCGAGTTTTTTCATAAATCCGTCCCCATTACGGCATTTTCTCAATGCTTCCAGGACGTAGAAATTGAAATAGAGCGTACATTGTGTCAATGTCGGATCGTCCGCCAGGGCGCAGCCGATTTGCCATTGCCGTTCCGGTGCGGCGGCGTCGGACAGGATCGCCAGAGCGTTGGCATGACAACTGAACCACGGCTGCGACGGAACGTCGCGGTAAAGTCCTCTCTCCCGGTCGAAACAGTACCGGTTGGCGGCGCTCAAAGTTTGCTCACGCCGTCGGTCATAAACGGCAGCCGAATCCAACTGATTGATTTCCCGCAACAGCCGGGCGGCAACACGGCAGGCCTCGGCATAGAAAAGGTTGACTACGGTTTCGGCTTCTCCGGTATTGCGATTGCTTTTGCCGTTCGGCCATCCGGCCCAGTCGGTAAAATTCCAGTGGCCGACATCGCCGATCAAACCGCATGGTTCCCGGAGTGATTCAAAGTAATCAAGCACGTTTTCCAGTCCGAGACGGTGTTCGACAATGACTTTGCGGTCACCGAAATAACGGTAATAATCGTCGATCATCAACACCCAGATCAGGCTGAACTCCGGGATGACCTGGGTAAACACATTAGGATAGCGCGACTGGGTAATGCCGGAAGGCAACCGCGACCAGTCGAAATGGCGGATTGCCTGCCGTCCCAACCTGCCGTCGCCGGCGGCGGCATAGGAGATCAGCGCCTGGACGCGGGTATCTCCGGCGTATTGGAGTTGCTCGTAATAGGGACAATCTTCATAATGCTCGTGGGCGCAACAGCGCGCGGTATGCCAAGCCGTGTTCCAGATGGCTTCCAGCCCCGGCAGTCGCGGGGATTGGAACGCGGCCTTCAATTGAAAATCATAGGCGAAAAATTCCAGCGAAAAATCTTTCAGTTTGACCGGCTCGGAAAGGGTAAATGTCAACTCGACAAAACGTCCGGAACGATACCAGAAACTATCGTAACGCCAGGCGGCGCCAGCCATGACCAGTTCGTCGGCATAACCGGATTCACCGATCTCGCCGTCGGGGCGGACGCGATCACTGCGTTTCCCGTCCTTGAAAAGCGTTTCGGCGTAGGCGATCCTGCAGGTGCCCTTGCCGCCTTGTCCGGTCATATGGACCAGACTGGTCTGGTTGCGGCCGATATCCAGAATAACTTTATGCAGTCCCGCCGGAACGGTGCCTTGCAACCTGCCGTCGCGCAGTTCCAGCTCGGCGCCGACTCCGAGATGAATACGGGCGATGGCGGTAAAAGTACCGGTCAATCCGCCGATGGCGCGGGGCGTCATCAGCCAAGGCGTGGCCGGATCATCGCGGGTACTGCCGGCGAGACAAGCCGAACCGATGGCGACCGGGGCGTCCCAATCGGAATCGTCGTATTCCGGCAACACCCAGCCGGGATCGTAAAAGTTGAAATCAACACGGTCCATCGGCGCAATCGGGGTCATGTGGATGGCGCTCCAGGCCTCTTTCCATTCCCGGGGCATACGCCCGGCATCAATCCGGCAGCGCCAGCCTTCCGGCGTATCCAGCCGTTCTTCGCCGCAAACGCCGCCGACCAGCAAGCCGCCGCCGCAATGCATCTCGCTCCAGGCGGCGGCGGAAGTCCGCCAGCCGCCTTTCCAGACCACTACTTCGACGGCCAGCACATGGAGTTGCTATGCTAAAGTGATGAGGGCTACTGTGGCGTAGGTGAAAAAAACAGTGGCTGATTCCTCAAATGGCCGTAAATTATTCATCCACGCCACAAAGATTCAAAAAGAATCGGAGGA
>Ga0160425_1001194_pt1 | contig 26657 bp, 26 predicted proteins | sample BioMet8_FD_108193 | JGI IMG/M metagenome (GOLD analysis project Ga0160425, IMG submission 108193) | Microbial communities from bioreactor (seeded with sewage sludge) at Lawrence Berkeley National Lab, California, USA - Biofuel... | ecosystem: Engineered > Bioreactor > Anaerobic > Unclassified ...
CATTTGATATAGATCTTATCAAAGCACGTCGCATCATTGAGCACTGCCCATCACCTTGACCAATCTTGCCAGGAACTCATCACTGACTGACTCCTGGATCTCAATGGCCGCATTTCCGACATGCACTGTGACTGGTGCTGCAGACGTTGCGGGTGCAGGCTTCTTCAGCTCGGCGATCATTGGGACATTCCCTGCATCTATCGATGGCATCTTCTGCACTGCGATCTCGTATGTCTCAGTACGGAGCTTCCTCTGCCATCTGTAGAACGCCTTGATATCGACTTCATGTTCAGCACACCACTGGCTCTTCTTCATCCCGCTCTGGTTGCACTCGCTGATGATCTTCATCCAATATGCATGTCGCATTGCATGTGTCATATAATCCATGTTCCACCTCCGTGAGTGAGACTCGCACATTGAAGTACGGTTTTCTAGACTCTCACTATTCTGTCCGAAAAACCGCACTTTGGATACCCACGGATGATTTACCATTTACAAAAGAACTTATACACTTCTCCATTTAACTAGCAATAAATCTAAGAAGTGTGAATATATAAAAGAAATGAAAAAATTCCAACCAACATATGCAAAATTATCCAAATATTCTATTAGATAACTTAGATAAAATGAACGATTTTACAAAAAAAATCCTTGCATACTATATCAAGGATCTATATTTATAATTTATTTTTTTACAATGGTTTTTACGTATTATCTAAACATAATTATTTCCTATGGTTAACTTTGCACTTATTTAATTACCATTAAAATATGCATTATTTTTGAGTATTAACACCATAGCACGATATAATTGAAATAAATTTTGCTTATTGCCGTGATTTTATACATTTATGAATACCTTCAGAAAAGGATACACTAGGTACAAATCCTGTGTCTCGTTTAATGTCAAAAATGTCAGCAACTAAATACATTACCTGGTTTTTTGAATACTCAACATTGCCATAACCAATTATAGCATCAGGGTCAATAATATTTTTTACCACTTCTGTATAGTCTTTCAATTGCTCTTTTAAGCCACTTCCTAAAGGATAAATACTACCATTTTTCCCATGCAGCGCCACTAAATATAACGCATTTGCAGCATCATCCTCATAAAGATAATCCCAGATTTGTTCTCCATTAGTCATGGAAATACTCTTATGATCTGATAATTTATCAATAAGCATTGATATAAATGAATTTTTATTATCATGTGGTCCATAAACACTTAAGATACGGATCCAAATATGCTCCATTGATAATTTTTTACATTCGAGTCTGCTCATTATACCTGCGCATAGTTTTGCAGTTCCATAGTCAGTTTCTGGGAAGCATGGTGTTGACGCAGTTAATGGTTTATTAACATTGCCATATTCAGCTTGACTTCCAGCACCTATGAATAGCTTACATCCTAGATTGGCAGCAGCATGAACTGCATCTATAGTATATTGAACATTTGAAATTTGCATTCCTGCATTGTCCCTCGAAATGCCTGTCGTACCAACCCAAGCCAGATGATAAAATAAATCAACTTTTTCAGTGATCAAATCTTTTAAATGAGATAATTCTGTGAGATCACATTCGATTTTTGTAATTTCTGGTCTGTTTTCAATAGATGCAATACGGCTTGATCCAGGATGAACGACAGCGAAAACGTGAATTCCATTATTTGCCAATAAACTACATAACGAAGAACCAATAGCTCCAGTAGGACCTGTTACTATGGCTGTTTTTATTTTTCTGTTAATCATAGTTTATCAACCATTTTAATAAACATATTTGACTTCAATTCTTCTTCAGAAAGAAATGGTGCAAGGTCTTCCAATGGAGGACTGACTAATGTGCCATCTGCAAGTCTTTTCGTTGCACTTTTTGGAGCCCAAACCTGCTCTGTATCAGTAAATACTTCACAAAATGCAAAGCCTGATTTTGTTAAAACTTTATCAATAATATCATTCATTTCGTCATTATTATGTATTGCATAATATGGATATCCGAATGCTTCAGCAATCTTTTGATAATTTGGGAAACTTAAATCTCCGCTTTCTGGTCCAATTCCCACTTTTGAATGATTGCTAAATAGATTTGTTTGGGTTATTCGAATTGAGTGATATCCCTGATTATTTATAAGGAACAATTTTATTGGTAAACGATTTGTTACAATTGTTTGAAGTTCTTGAAGGTTCATCATTATTGATCCATCGCCCTCTAAACAAACAGTTTCTTTACGTTTCCCGGATATGCATAGCCCTATTGCTGCAGGAAGCCCATACCCCATGCTTGCAATAGCATTATTAATGATGAAACGAGTGTTTTCCTTAATAACATAACTTTGATGACCTGCAACGCAACATGCACCATTTGAAACAGCCGTCAAACTGCCAGCGGGTAATTTGGTGCTAAGTGTTTTAATAAAAGCATAAACATTGGTTAAATCATGGTGCCCTTCTATTTGATTTTTTTGGACAACAGGATATTTAATTTTCCAATTATTACATGTACTTAACCAAGTTTCATTCGTGAACACTGGATTTTTATCACTTACTTGTATGTCTAATTTTTCTAAAAAATCTTTTGCATCAGCCCAGACAGGCAAATCGACATGAATTGTATACTTCTTCATTTCTGCTCGATCAATATCTACCATAACAACCTTAGCTGCACGGGCCCATGTTTTATAATCATAACCTGTCTGACGAATTGATATCCTTGTTCCTATTGCTAAAATGAAATCAGAATTTTGTACTGCAAAATTTCCGGGACGATCTCCCATATTCCCAGCTCTTCCAACATACAAAGGATTATTATCTTCAATTAAATCAATTGAGTCCCAATATGTTACTACCGGGATATTTAATTCATTTATTACCTTACGAAATATGTCATATCCACCAGATAATCGAACACCATTACCTGCATAAATGATTGGTCTTTGAGCCTTTTTCAAAAGTTCTAAAACAGCACTGATTGTAGCACTTGGAACCTCTGGAGGTAATAAAGAGTCATCTTCAGATGAATCATACCCTTTTAGCTCGTCACAATCAATTTGAGCATTTTGGAAATTTACTGGTATGTCAACCCACACAGGACCAGGGCGTCCAGTCGTTGCTAAATGCCATGCTTTTTCCATAGCATATCTAATATCTTCAGGATTCTCAATCATAACTGAATATTTTGTCATAGGATTTACAGATTTTACAATATCGTATTCCTGATCCCCAACGGATCTCAATGGCAAGCCATCTGTATGTTGCATACCAAAGCGGGCAGTTGTATCATAACGAACCTGTCCACTAATTATGAACATTGGAATACTGTCGAGCCATCCTCCAACAACTCCAGTAATAGCATTAGTACCACCCGGACCAGTAGTCACACATACTGCCGCAATTTTATTATTTAATCTTGCATATGATTCTGCTGCAATTGCGCTAGCCTGCTCATGATGATTGTAAGTAACATGCAGTCCAGGATTATGTCCCAGCGCATCATTCAAATACATTGCACCGCCACCAACCACGGAAAAAACATCCTCTACTCCATGTTCCACAAGAAAATCTGCTACATAATCTGATAATCTTTGTTTCATATTTCCTCCTCTAATCATCTAGTTTAAAAAAATCATTTATTTCATTTTCCATTTCAGATTCCAAATTATTCGGACAAGATATTAATACTTTTGTAAAGTCAACTGTTTTTCTGATACAATCATCAATGTGCCAGCGAGGAGTCCAATCAAAGATTGATTTGATTTTTGAACAATCAAGTTTCAGGAAATTAGCTTCATGAGGTGTATCTTTTGGTGCATGAGTCACCCACGTTGCTACTGGATATGTTCTATCTCCTGAATTCCATTGCTTGCAGAATAAATCAATAAGTTCTCCTGTTCTAATACAGTCACAATCATCTGGACCTACGTTGTAGTTACCTGCATAATTAATGTTCATATATTGTTTTTCGGCTATCAACAAATAAATATATAGAGGTTCTAAAACATGTTGATATGGTCGCGTAGAATATGGATTACGTACTTCAATCACTGCTGTTTTGTCTTGCTCTCTATATGACTTTGTCATAGATCTTATTGCGTCAGGAATAATTCTGTTATCTGCAAAGTCACCTCCACCAATTACATTACCTGCTCTGGCCGTAGATACTGCTACTTTGCTCCCATCCTTATTTCCACCAAAAAAACTATTTACATACGAATGAGTTACCAATTCTGAACAAGATTTAGAATTAGAATAAGGATCAAATCCATCTAAATATTCATCTTCACGATAGCCCCAGCACCATTCATTATTTTTATAAACTTTATCAGTTGTTATATTTAAAAAGGATTTTACAGATTCGTGCAATCTAACTGCTTCACAAATATTCACTGTTCCCATTACATTTGTTTCATATGTATATCTGGGATTTTTGTAAGAAGTTAGCACTATTGGCTGGGCTGCTAAATGAAATACTATTTCCGGCTGAAATTCATCCATTACTTGGTTCAAATGATTGAAATCACGAATATCTCCAATCACTGAATGAATTTTATCTTCTAATCCAGAAAGTTTAAATAGTGAAGGATCAGTAGGCGGTTCAAGTGCATACCCTGTTACATCAGCTCCTGCCATTACCAGTATTTTTATTAACCAGGTTCCCTTGAAACCGGTATGTCCAGTTACTAATACTTTTTTCCCTTTATAAAAATCAAAAATTTCTGCTTTCATCATTTTTTTTATCCTCTTCAACAACTCATTTCTGCAACATCAACATCATGTTTTTTTCTAAACCTTCAGCGTCATATTCAAATTCATGATATAAATATTCTGCATGTGCCATCGGAATAAATTTATCTGGACTTCCTAAAATTTTAAAATTAGTGGTAATGCGATTACTAGCAATTACTTCAGCCACTTTATACCCTAATCCACCAACTACAGAATGATCCTGTGCCACGATGACATTTCCAGTTGTTGCAGCATTGATCACAGCATTAGTATCTAATGGTTTTATTGTATGAAAATCAATAACTCTAATTTCCTTACCATATTTATTACAGATTTTATCTGCAGCTTTCAATGCATATTGTACTACTACACCACTGCATATAAACGCACCATCATTACCTTTACGTACTACTACCGCTTTCCCAATTTGAAATTCGGTATCAGAATTATATAATACTTTAACAGGAATAATTGAACTTCTCATATATATGGGGCCTACATAATCAATCATACTGCGCATTAACGAAAGCGCCTCATACGGGTCACTTGGCTCTAATACTGTCATGCCACCAATACTATTCATAATTGCACAGTCTTCCATGCTCCAATGTGTAGCACCTGATATTCCTCCAGAGAGGCCTGCATACGTTGCAATTAGCCGGACATTTAAATTGCCATATGCGACATCATCTCTACACTGTTCACATGCTCTCATGCTCATAAAAGGAGCCATAGTAAACGCAAAAGGCATATATCCTTCATGCGCTAAGCCAGCAGAAAAACTGACCATATCTGCTTCTGCAATACCTACATTTACTGTTCTCTCAGGATATTTGTCGTAAAAAGATTTGGTTCTGCATGTTCCCATCAAGTCCGCGTTTACAACTACCGTTTTATCATTTATACTTCCGAGCTCTGCCATGTAACCGCCGATAATATCTCTTAAATATACTTGCTCTTGATATTTATCAGATTTACTTATCATATTTGAATACCCCACTTAGCAACGTATTCATTTTCTAATTTATTGATTGCTGAATCTCGTTGTTCAGGCGTAATCTTCCCAGCATGCCAACGTACTTGATTTTCCATAAAATCAACACCTTTACCTTTAATCGTATGGCAAATTATTATAACAGGCTGCTTTGAATCAACTGCAGGGAGAGAATCAAAAGCATCTTTTATTTGTGCAATATTATTCCCATCTATTTCGATAACATACCAGCCAAAAACCTTATATTTTTCAGCAATATTGCCTAATCCTGTAATCTGATCAATTCTTCCATCAGATTCTAAACCATTATTATCCAGAATAGCTACCAAATTACCTAATTGATAATGCGCTGCGTTTGCTGCAGCTTCCCATATAGAACCTTCGCTTTGCTCACCATCCCCCATAACAGTATAGATCCTATTTGAATTGTTCTTTTTTAGATGTAGGGCATATGCCATTCCGCAAGCAACAGGCATTCCATGGCCTAAACTTCCTGTAGAGACTTCTACATACGGATTGACCAAATTGCATGAATGCATAGAAAAGCGCCCTGTATCAGTGGCGTATTCAGAAATAACAGCTTCCGCACTAAAACAGCCAATGGCAGCTTGATTAAAACTAGTAACTACTGATGCATGGCCTTTAGATAACACGAATCGATCTCTATCTTCTGCTTTAGGGTTAGTAGGATCATACTTCATTTGATATTGCCATAATACAGTCATGAAATCGGCTGATGACAAATCTCCTCCTATGTGAATAGATTCTTTAGAGCAAAGCATAAGCAAGTTCTCACGAATTTTCAGTGCTGCTAACTCCAACTCCTCTATTGTTGATGGCTTGCTTTTTTGTTTAATCATCCTTATCTCCAAGTAGTTTAGAATTTCTTAGTTTCAGTAATTGAGTCAACAATCACTTTTGCCATATATGAAATTTTCTCTTCCGTCATGCCTGGGTATACACCAACCCAGAAAGTGTTATTCATTATAAAATCAGTGTTCTCCAGTGTACCGGATACTCTGTAAGCTTCGGTATTTCGAATAGAATCAAAGCACGGATGTTTTATCAAGTTTCCTGAAAACAGCAATCGTGTTTGAATATTATGATTTTCAATATATCTTGTAATTTTATCGCGTTCCAACCCCGATTCTGGTTTAACAGAAATCAAAAAGCCAAACCAAGAAGGTTCTGCATGATCAGCAGGTTCTGGAAGAATTACACAATCATTTATTACATCTAGTTTTTCGCGCAACTTCTGCCAGTTATATTTTCTTTTTTCAATGAATTCAGGAAATTTCTTTAATTGTTCAACACCAACTGCTGCTTGCATATCTGTAACTTTCAGATTGTATCCAAAATGACTGTAAACATATTTATGATCATAGCCATGTGGCAGTTCTCCATAGTCACCATCAAAACGATGACCGCAGAAATTATCTTTACCTGATGGACAAATACAATCCCTGCCCCAATCACGGTATGAAAGAATCAGACGATTTAGCAGAGGATTATTCGTATATACAGCACCGCCTTCACCCATAGTCATATGATGTGGAGGATAGAAAGATGAAGTGCCAATATCTCCCCATGTACCGGTAAAACGCTTTTCACCATTGATTGTATAGGTCGAACCAAGTGCATCACAGTTATCTTCAACAAGCCATAATTGATGTCTATCACAAAATTCTTTTACTCGCTGCAAATCAAAAGGGTTGCCTAAAGTATGTGCTATCATGACCGCTTTAGTTTTTTGAGATAGTGCCTGTTCCAATTTGTTTACATCGATGTTGTACTGAGGAACAGTAACATCAACAAACACAGGAACCGCGCCATACTGCAGTATTGGATTTACAGTTGTTGGGAATCCACAAGCAACTGTAATGACTTCATCTCCCTTTTTGATTTGCCTCTCACCAAGTTCCGGAGCAGTTAAGACCGAAAAAGCGATTAAGTTTGCTGATGAACCGCTATTCACTAAATGGCAATGCTTTACACCAATCCAACGAGAAAATTCTTTTTCAAACTCATCACAAAAGTGACCTGTTGTCAGCCAAAAATCCAATGCCGCATCAGTCAGTGCGCACATTTCCTTTTCATCATAAATGCGTCCACCATAACCGATACGATCTCCTGGCACAAATTCCTTATTATTTTCTGGTTCTTTAAACTGATGATAATATGAAGTTACAAGTTCCTTTATTTGTTCTCTTGCTTCAAATTCATTCTTCCATGTAGCCATTTTTCTCTCCCTTTTTTATTCCCATGATTTCCATGGCGCTGTTCCAGATTCCCAAAGTTCTTCTAGCTCTTTTTTTTCACGCATTGTATCCATGCACTGCCAGAAGCCGCGATGCGTATAACTCATTAATTCTCCTTGTTTAGCGAGTGATTCAAGAGGCTCACGTTCAAAAATCGACAAATCTCCTTTTATATAATCAAAGATTTTTGGTTCTAGAATCATATAGCCTGCATTAATTGGCGACCCGTCTGATGATGCCTTCTCTCTGAATGATTGAACTGCATTATCTGCACCAATTTTTAAAATACCTTTTTGCTGTTGCTGAATAACAGCTGTTAAAGTACCGACTTTCCCATGAGCACGGTGAAATTCAAGCAGCTTCTTAATATTTACATCACATACACCGTCACCATATGTCATCATAAATGTTTCATCACCAATATACGATTGAACTCTTTTAATCCGGCCACCCGTCATTGTATTAAGACCAGTATCTACAACGGTCACCTTCCATGGCTCTGTATTCTGATTATGCACAATCATCTTATTACCTTCGGTAAAATCAAATGTAATATCAGAAGTATATAAAAAATAATCCGCAAACCATTCTTTTATCATATGCTGTTTGTATCCAGCACAGATAATAAAATCATTGAAACCATAAGAACTATATTCTTTCATAATATGCCATAGAATTGGCATCCCACCTATTTCAATCATTGGTTTCGGTTTTAATTCTGATTCCTCTGATATCCTTGTTCCAAATCCTCCAGCCAATAAAACGACTTTCATAAATATCCTCCTTTGACCTATAATTGACTAAAACCCAATACCTTTTTGATATGTTAATTAATAAATATAATCCCAGAATTTTACTGTTGTGTGGTGGTTGTTGAATTTGGGGTTGGTATAGAACTTGGCGTTGGAGTGGATTCAGCCGTAGATGTCGGTTCAGCTGTTTCTAATGCAAACTGTGACGCTGCCGGCGTTGATACAGGCTGCGCAGTACTTAAGTCTTGGGTTTGCTCATTTGATGTGATAGGTTCAATGTAATAACCGGAACCTTCTGGAATATCCTGCTGTACTACTGTATTTCCGGCTTCTATTTCATCAATTACTGATGCCATAAATGTTACCTGATTCGCATATGGGAAAACACAGGATAACTCTTGGCTTGGTGCTGAAGCACAGACGGCATATCCTGTTCCACCCATTGCACGATATGTAACTACATTCCAATTAATGTTCTCTTCTAACTGCATTTGACAAAATGAATAAATACTGTTACTTGAGAGGTTTGTTAGGAACGTTCCATTCAGTGCAGTTAATAGTGAGTTAAATCTCACAATCACTTCTGGAGATGAAAGTTTTTTTATTATTGCCTGCATGACCAACTGCTGATGCATATTGCGCCCAAAATCGCCATCCGGAAGATGATGACGTTCACGAACATACATCAAAGCCGAGTCCCCTGCTAAATGAATTGTGCCTTCTTGGAAAGTTTCACCATCGTCAGCTTCGAAAGTATAAGGATTAATCACATCAACTCCACCAAGAGCATTAATGATTTCTCGATATGTTGAAAAATTGATTAGAATGTAATTATCAATTGGCGTCTTAAGGATATTGCTTAAGCCAGTAAGCGTATTATCAATACCTGACATTCCTAAATGAGTCAGCTTATCCGGTTGATTATTTAAAGCTGGATTTCCAACATATGAATCTCTTGGAAAAGATGTAATTACAATTTGATGTGAGGTAGGATTGACAGTAACAACCATATCAACATCTGTTCTGCCTGTTAAAGACAAATCTCCTTCTTCATCATTTCCACCAAAGAAAACGGAGAATGGTTCTGTTGTTAAAGAAACATCATTTATTTCGGCTTTTACCGCATCTGTATCAACATATATTGAAAATACTACTTTTGTGTTGTCTAAAAAATCAGAATAGTTTTCTGAATCAGTTAGGACAGAAGATAATGATTCATTTAAAATCAGTAATTGACCTTCATTACTGTATAACGCATCTGCCGCTTCATATACACTATTTCTATCTGTAAGGTTTGCTGATTGTCCAAGAATTGTATCAAGATCAGTAACTGTTTCTTGCTGGTGCGTCAAATCGGAATTAAATGATGTAATAAAAACACTTGATTTATATTGATCAACAAAATCACTTTCTGATAAGTTAGAATCCGCTTCTTGTAAATTATCAGAAGCACCAAATATTTCAGTATGTTGATTCTTATATGAATTTTTTAATGTATAGAAATTTATTTTAACTTTATTAGTGATTACATTATTATTATTTACAATCGAAGTAACTCGTGCTTCATAATAGGGAAGTAATATTGATGTAATACTAAATATTACTATGAATATCACATTTACGATTTTCATTACAAAATTATATTTTAAGAAATTTGTTTTTGGTTTTCTGTAGGAAAAAAAACCAGTTATGGACAGAATAATTACTAATATCCCTAGTAAATACAGTGACCATTTTGCTGGAATCATTGGTGCGGTTTTAAATATATATAATAGTATTGCGGCACATAAAAGCGATAATAACCAAAAAAAGCCTGCTTTTAAAACTTTCATTTTTTTATTACTATTTTTTGCTGCTTTATCGTTGTTTTTATATTTCTTCATGTACACCGCCTTTTTAGCGCTTCTATTTTATCACTATTGCCCATTTGAAGCGAACTATAGTTTATTATAAAAGTTGCGTTTATCTACTATAAAAGCACAGAATTAATGAATGCTCCACTAAAATATGAAAGATTCAATGAATACTGTGCTGTGTTGCTATATTTCTAACATTTAGTTTGATTATTTAAAACATCTATAATGGTTTGTGTTATTTTAAACTCTCTGATTCTTTTTTAGCTAATTCAAGATCATGCTCTGCCATGATAGCACACAGCTGTTCATAACTAGTTTTTTGTGGATTCCAGCCAAGAACAGTTCTTGCCTTAGTTGGGTCTCCCCAAAGATTGACTACATCGGTTGGACGATACCATTTTTGGTTGACACAAACCAGCATTTTGCCAGTCTTTTTGTCATAACCTTTTTCATCCATACCTTCGCCCTTCCATTCAAGGTCAATTCCGTCATTCTTAAACGCGAGTTCTGTGAACTCACGTACAGTATGCTGAACGCCAGTTGCAATCACAAAATCATCTGGTTGATCCTGCTGTAGAATAAGCCACATGCACTCAACATAATCTTTTGCATATCCCCAGTCACGAAGAGAACTAAGATTTCCCAACTCCAGATGATCCTGTAGTCCACACGCTATCCTTCCCGCCGCTAATGTGATTTTCCTTGTAACAAAATTATCACCACGTCTTTCAGATTCATGGTTAAATAAAATGCCATTGCATGCAAACATACCATATGCATCGCGATATTCCTTCATCATCCAGAAACCATACTGTTTAGCAACAGCATATGGAGAAAATGGGTGGAATGGGGTTTTTTCATTCTGAGGAACTTCCTCAACTTTTCCATAGAGTTCTGATGTTGAAGCTTGATATATTCTTGTTTTCTTTGTCAAGCCTAGTATATGAACCGCTTCCAATATTCTTAACACACCTAATGCATCGACATCGCCTGTGTATTCAGCTGCATCAAATGAAATCTGAACATGAGACTGTGCAGCCAGATTATAAATTTCATCCGGTTCTACTTCTTTAATAATTCTAATTAATGAGGTTGAATCTGAAAGATCACCCTCATGAATATGTAATTTATCTAAAATATGATCAATTCTTTCAGTTGTGGATACAGATGCACGTCTGATAATACCATGTACCTCATAACCTTTTTCTAGCAGAAATTCTGCTAAATAAGAACCATCTTGACCTGTAATACCTGTAATCAGTGCCTTTTTCATTTTTATTCTCCTTGTTTTTACAGAAGGTTATCTCTTCCGCTTTCTTCCAATTGTTTCATGACCTGCTTTATTTCGCCACAGTGTTCCTTTGTAGAAATGAGAACTGCATCATTTGTATTAACAATCACAATGCCTTCTAGTCCTACAGCTGCAATCAATTTCTCATTTCCTTGAATTATACAGTTAGTTGTATTAACTGTTATTACATTCCCAGCAACTACATTTCCCTCATTATCAGCTTCTTGAAGTCTTTCAATTGCCAGCCAGCTCCCAACATCATCCCAACCGAAACTCCCTGGAATTGTATAAATTTCATCTGCTTTTTCAAGCACTCCATAATCAATTGATTGTGATTCCATTGCAGTAAATTCATCTTTTAAAACAGCTTCATATTCTGGTTTCCCTACTGTATCTTTAATATGCAACAGTTTCTCATAGGTATCCGGCATATACTTCTTGATATCTTTTAAAATAGTAGATACTTTCCAAATAAACTGTCCTGCATTCCACAGATATTGATTAGAAGAAACATATTTTATAGCCGTTTCCAAATCCGGCTTCTCTACAAACCTTTCAACTTTATACGAAGCATTAAATTTTTGGTCAGATAAATATTTTATATAGCCATATCCAGTTTCTGGATAGTTAGGTGTAATGCCAATTGTCACAATATTGTCTTCATGTTCTGCTACTTCAGAAGCAGATTCTAACGTATCTCTGAAAACCTCCGGCATTTTTATTTGGTGATCACTTGGAAGTACAATCATAATTGCATCTTCATATTTTTGGGAAATATGAATTGCTCCGAGTCCAATACAAGGTGCTGTATTTCTACCAATAGGTTCACATAATATATTTTCCTCTGGTATATCAGGCAGTTGTTCTCTTACAAGTTGTCTGTAACCTTCATTTGTAGAAATATATATGTCATTAATACTCACCAATGGAAGTAACCTTTCAACAGTTAACTGTATCATCGTCTTTCCATCTCCTGTTAAAGAAAGGAACTGTTTTGGAAGGCTTTTCCTAGATTTTGGCCAAAAACGTGTCCCACGTCCTCCTGCCATGATTAATACAGTTTTCGTCAGTTTTCCCATATAAACCTAAACCTCTTCTTCCGAAAGCATTATACCACAACTGATTATGCTTTTTTTCTCCATACTGCAAGCGTTTCTTGAATTGTCCGCTCTAGCGGAATTTCCGGTTCCCAACCGGTATCACTCTTCAATTTTTGAATATCTGCTTCAATCAGCGGAATATCTACAGGACGAATTTTTGAAGGATCTTTAGTAACAACAATCTTCATTTTCGAATAGCTAAGAATCATATCTAGAATATTTTTTATTTCAATGGCTTTGCCAGAGCCAATATTATATGTTTCACCAGCTCTGCCGCTTTGCATCAACATGCAATATGCTCTTACAACATCGCGAACATCTGTAAAATCTCTTTTTGCGCTTAAATTTCCTACTTTAATTATTGGTTCCTGTTTTCCGGCTTCAATATCTGCCACTTGTTTGCAAAAATCTGGAACCACAAAAATCGGGGCTTGATTTGGGCCGGTATGGTTGAAAGATCTTGTACTCATAATGTCCATTCCATATGCCTCATAATATAAATGACCAATCATATTCTGTGTTACTTTAGTAACTGCATAAATATTACCAGGACGAGTTTTATTATCTTCTTTTATAGGGACCTCATTTTCTTTGATGTGTCCATATTCTTCACCTGAACCAATCATCAATACTCTTGGCTTTTTGTCAAGTTTCCGTATGGAATCTAAAAGATTAACAGAACCAATAATATTTATATTTATTGTCAACTGCGGATTCTTCCAAGATAACGCAACTGAGCTCTGCGCAGCCAAATGAAAAATATAGTCTGGAGTTATTTCTTCCAAGATACTATCAATTTGATGAGAGTCAGTAATATCTAGATCTCTTATAACAATATTTTCTTTATTAATAACTTCCTTTGGCATTTTAGTCGCTGTTATGTTCCATTCGCTATAATTTTTTTGAATACAATCTATCAAGTAATTTCCAACAAATCCTGCAGCGCCAATAATCAAAACTTCCTTCTTCTCTTTCATATTCCTATTCATCCTACCTTTTCATCCAATCAAGATGCGTAATTTAGAGACGATTTTATCCCACGTATAATTTTCTCTAACATATTTCTTCCCGTTATTTCCAAGTTTCTTTTTTTCTTTTGGATGATTCTTCAGCCAGTTTATTATTCCACAAAATTCAGCAAAATTTTCGTAATACAAGCCTGCATTACTTGACACGCAGTGATCTTTTACAACTTCGCATTTTCCGTTACATATCACTGGAACTTCTAAACTCATCGCTTCAAGAACAACTAATGATAAGCTTTCAAACTGAGATGGCAGTACTAGAGCAAAAGCTCCTGCTTCCAGATTGGTTTTATCCTTTTCATCGATAAATCCTAACTCAATAATATCTTTATTTCTATTAATGTTAATAAATTTTTGGCCAACTAAAACTAACTTGAGATTCCCTGGATTCCGTTTCTTATACTCTAAAAAATAATTGATTAATTGAGGAACATTTTTCCCTTCATCAAGTCTGCCTACATAAATCAAGTACTGTTGCAGACCCAGTTCTGCAACTATTGCTTCAGATATATCGCTGTGAAGTACTATGCCCGCACCGCCAACTTCTGAAATAACATTTTCATTATGAAATAAATTATTAACAAATCGTTTTTCTGCCGCTGTCATATAAAAAATTGCTGAAGTTTCACAAAAAATCTTTTTCATACAATTCATATAAATATATGGTTCATCATGAGCAGTAGGAACCAAAATCGATTTATCTTTTACTTCTGGCAGACCATATATGGTTGTATAGTACAAATATGTAAAAAAAATAAATTTATCATATTTTTTACTGTTTTTCTTGATTGATTCAATTAAATCTGGGCAATATGGCCCCTGTGCTTCTATCCATTTAAATTCATTATCATAGTTGCCAATTACTTCTTTTCTGAAACTAATATTTAACTCCGCTAACTTTTTCTCATCCCTTTTTTTAAGATTTCTATATCTATATATGCAAACACCGTTGATATTTTCTTTATCACATTTAAATTCATTTTTCCATGTTGTATAATCTTTTGCTTTTGTTGTGTAAACGTCCACTCTATAAAATGGCAGTAGCTTTTCTGCCATTTGACGGCAAAGAAGCTCTGCTCCACCATTTACATCTAACCCATATCTTTGCACAACAAAACAGATCTTTTTCATACTATTTTCCTATGAATTTTTCAATATATTGGTAAAGCATGTTTCTTATTTTTTCATTATTAAAATTTTTCAAACGCTCTTGCTCTTTATCAATAAGAGTTTTTCTTAGGTTCTGATCGGTTATTAATCTATTCATCAATCCGGCAATTTCTGCATAATTCTTTTCTTTCACAAGCACTCCAGCATCACCTAATGTATCAGGAATAGCTGTTGAATCATATGCAATAATAGGCACCTCAAAGTACATTGCTTCTAAGAGCGGAACACAAAAACCTTCATGCTCACTCATGCACACGAATAAATCCGCTATTGAATAATAAGCTAAAATATCATGAAATTTAATGTGCCCAGAGAAATACACATCCTGTACATCTAAAGACTTAACATAATCACGTAATCTTCTGAAATAAATATCTCGCTTAGCATAATTGCCTATTAAAAATAGTCTTGCATTTTTGTCATAGTATTTTTTATATAATGAGAACGCTGCGATGATATCTTCATGTTTTTTATTAGGAGCAACCCTTCCAACAAATAATATATTTGCACCTGATTTGCCAGAATACTTCTTAATAATAGACTGCGCTGGTTTCTTTTTATAATCATCAAAAGCAACCATGACCGGTAAAACGTCTATCGGACAAGTATATCCTAATGATAACAGATCCTGTTTGTTAAATTCAGAATCAGCAAGACAATAGTCAAAAACATCACTCATTTTTTTGACTTCTTCTAATCCATACTTACATGATTTATATGCATTAACGTCATAGTTTTCATTGAAGACTGTTGGCGTTATATTATGATAAATAGCGATTTTCTTACATTTTGCTTTCCTGATCAAGTCAATGTTTTTCCATCCAATCGAAAGATGATATATGATTACATCATCTTTTTTAGGAGAAACCCAGTCCTCGATGCTTTTTATATTTTCATTTTCAAACCTTCGGTCAATTAGTTCGGCATATATGACCGCTTCATATCCTCTATCTAACAATGCATGCTGAATTGCAATCGTATCATTACCGACTGCATCACCATATGATAAAGTCGGAAGCATTTGAATAAACTTCATATTATAACCTCCATCACTTTACGCTGCTATTAGATTTTAATTTATTATTCTCATCCTCTAAATCTTTAACTCTAGTGAGTAATTCCTCTACCTTCAATGAAAGTTGTTTGAGCTGTTCTTCTTCGTCAGTTTCATTATTATCTTTTTCCAAAATATAATTACGAATCTGATTTAATGATTTTGTAACATTAATATTGACATTGTTTTGATCTTCAACAATTGGCTCAATGAAAAACCGAATTAATTTTCTATTTACTTTCTTGAAAAAAGTCAATACTGGGCCAATAACAGGTTTAGTCGATCTAATTTGATGCCATACTGAAACCGAATAAAATTGATTAAGATACATATTTGCGTCCATAAAGTCTTCTGAACTAAACGGACCAATCCCATCATCAATATCAAACGTTTGGTTAGGAAGAGGAATACTTTCAAATGGCAAAACTTCATTTTCCAATCCTTTTTCTTTGATTTCCTCACGGATGGATTCCATAATTTTCACAACATCAATTTCAGAAGTTTGCTTTTGTTCCATGTTTATTTTCTCCTATATTAATTAAATCATTAAAAAATGTCATGTATTTCTGTGAGATTACATCCCAGGAAAAATTTTGCACAACATATTTTCGTCCGTTTTTCCCCATTTGACTACTAATATTTTCATTATTTAGTATAAAATCTAATTCTGCTTCAAATTCATAATAATTACCAAACCACAAACCAGCATTTGTTTCTTTACAGAAGTTTTTGGTTACTTCACAATTTTCATGAACAAGAACAGGTCTTTCACCTAGCCAGCTTTCCATAATAACGATTGAAAAGCTCTCATGAACAGACGGCTGGCAAAGAACAGAAGCAGCTGCACAGCCATCGTGTTTATCTTGTAAATCCACATAGCCAAGATCAATAATCTTGTCTTTCAATCTGCCAGGTATTACAACTTTACCACCACCCATAAGGACTAATTTCAACTTGCTTCCCTGATGCATTTTTAAGTATTGCTCAAAATACTGTATTAGAAGATATATGTTTTTACCGACATCTTTACGGCCAGCATATAAAATAAATGGTTCATAAAGATGATATTTATTTCTAAATGTTTCTGAACTATATTCAAAATCTGTATCTACCCCTGCACCTAAAACCGCTTGCTTTACATTTGATAAATCAAATATTTTATTAGCCAATTTTTTTTCCGGATTAGATAAATAAATTAATCCAGCAATTTTTTCAATAACATTTTTATATATATCCAAGTGTATATAGGATTCTTCATGGAAACAGGGAATCAAAACTGATTTTTCAGGGCATTCCAACATACCATAATAGTTAATACTGAACATATAAGGAATATAAACAAATAGACTATATTCATTTTGATGTGTCTTTATATACTTATATAAATCCGGACTATTCACAAAATTTTTCATGAATTTTTTTTGTTCATCAGTACTGACTGTCTGATTTGCCATTAACTTACTATTGATTTCATCAAAAATTTTTGCATTTCTTCCAGTAACCTTAAAACGTCTAACATTAATCTTGTTTATGATTTCTACGCCTTCTTGCCAGTAATTTTTACTCCAGTCGCTATTGAACTTTTCCACACAAGTCGTTAATACTTCCAATTGTGTGCCTTTCTCAGCTAAATGCTCAACAATTCCTTTCAGTTCTGTTTCTGCACCACCAGTAATGTTTTCAGAATACCATGGAATCACAAATCCAAGTTTTTTCATGCTATCCTCCTCATTCAGTAATCTCCCAGCTTGTTTTATAACGAATAAATCCTGCCTCTCTTGTAGAATTAAGAACATCAAATCTAGTATATTCATTATAATAATCGCAAGGAGTGGTGTCGGGTTCAATAATTGAACACTGCAAAATGTATTTCCCAGAAAGTTTTAGAGCCTCACCCTTAAAAGTAATTACACCGCCAGATTTACCACTGACATTTACTTTTAAACCAGACATTTGTGTATTGGTTCCAAAAATCCAGAGTCCTTCTAATGTAAAAATACCCATTCCAAAAATAAGTTCTTCAACTGGCTCGTTAATCGTGTATGTAAACCGTAATGAATAATTTTCATTTGAATCAATAGCTTTTACAACAATACCCTTTGAATTTAATATTTCGCAGGAAATAATTACTGCTTTCTGGTTGCCAAAATGGATTGCTTTAGGATCCATTGTAAGTTTATTATTCCCCGGCAGATCTTGTTGTTCCTTTTTTTTCAAGGTTTCTTGAAGTTTTTTTGCAATTATATTATTTTCATCTTCTCGAGCTTGTTCATTGATGTTATCCATTCTTAATTCATTCATATATTCTAGATAAGTATCAACAATATCGCCAGATTTACCTTCTGCAGCAATAACTCCTTTATTAATCCAAATTGCTCGATTGCAAAATGCTTTTACTGTGCCCATATCATGTGTAACCAATACAATTGTTGTGCCCGCAGCTTTCAGTTCACGCATTTTGTCATAGCATTTAGCTTGGAAATTAGCATCTCCAACCGCCAAGATTTCATCCACTAGTAAAATATCTGCATTCACATTTATTGCTACAGCAAAAGCCAGTCGCATATACATTCCTGAGGAATATGTGCGTACAGGATTATCTATATAATCCTGCAGTTCTGAAAATGCGATAATATCATCTACTCTGGAATCAATCTCCCTTTTTGTCAGACCGAATATTGAAGCATTTATATATATATTTTCACGTCCGGACATGTCTGGATGAAATCCAGCTCCCAATTCAATCAATGATGAAACTCTTCCTGACATTGTGATTGTCCCTGTATCAGGATACATAATTTTTGTGAGAAGTTTTAAAGTGGTAGATTTACCACAACCATTATGACCGATGAGTGCAATTGCTTCCCCTTTTTTTACTTTAAAACTGATATCATCAATTACTTTTCTGTCTTCAAATTTTCTGCGTCTGCTAAAAAGTGCCATTTCTTTCAAAGTATGACCCTTATCTAAATAAACTCGAAAACTTTTACTGATATGATTTACTACAATTGGATATTCAGCTACTGTCATAATTCCTCCGCAAAGTGCCGTTTAAGCTTAGAAAATACTGTCCATCCAATGAAAAGCATTATTAGTCCAAATAGTACAGCACTTAATAGAGTATTCATTTCTGGAACTTCCCCATAATATAGAATTGATCTATACGCAACAATTACCGGGGTCATAGGATTCAAATTGAAATATTTTAAAAGTCTTTCCGGAATTTGATCAATTCCATACATTACTGGGGTTGCAAATTGCCAAGCCATAACAATAATTCCCATAAAGTATTCTACGTCTCTCCAATAAACAGTGATAGCAGAGACCAGCATAGTAATGCCAATTGCCAGAAGGTATTCAATAATCATGATTAGCGGCAAATAAAGCAGTGCAATTGGGTTAATCGGTTTACCAGATATGATAACAACAGCGAAAACAACTATTAATGACAGCAGCATATTTACAAATTGACTAGTAACATGCGAAATTGGAATCACTTCTCTAGGAAAATATATCTTTGTTATCATTCCACTTTGTGCTCTGATACAACCTGCTCCACCTGAAACTGAAGAACTGAAAAAAATCCATGGGACCAATGCAACAAATAAATATAGATAATAATCTTTTATATTATTTCTTAATATTATTGAAAAAACCATTGTATAAACCGCAAGTTGAAGTAATGGATTCAAAAATGTCCATGCAAATCCCAAAACTGAACCCTTGTATCTTCCACGTAAATCTCTACCTACCAAGCTGAAAATCATTTCTCTATATGCCCAAATCTCTTTAAGAGTTTTCATAAATTTCTTTTATCCTCCCTTTGACAGCATTTAATGATGTTTCCTTTCTTTGGCAATCAGTCATGAACAAATATGCATTTTTTTGGATATGTTCATAAAATTCTTTATGAAAGAAAAGTTTCTTCATATAATCAGCGGCTTGATCAACATTGGGGTCAGCCCAGCAAAATTCTTTTTGATATGGATAGATGTCTTGTCCTACTGGAATAAGTCTGTAATTGACAAGACAACTCGTACTACTGTTTTGAAATTCCGTATTAGCACTATAATTTGTTGCGATGGTTGGTGTCTTTAAAAGCATTGCTTCAGCCAGTACCAAGCCAAACCCCTCAGACCTGTGCAGTGATACATATACGTCAACGCAGTGAAGTAAGCTATTAACTTCAATTTTTGGAAGCATTCCATTGACAAAATATACATTATATCCAACTAACGCCTCTTTAATCTCAGCTATTTCATAATCTCTAGCATTTCCAATCTTTATTACTAAACCCACTGATTGATTATCCTTACTAAAAGCCTTTTTATAAGCATTTATTGCTGCCATTGGGTTCTTTCTTTCGGTAATTGAATTAGAGTCAAAAAGCATCAAGAACAAGAATTTATCCTCTGGAAGTGAAAAATATGTCCTATTATATTTTTCTTGATAAGATGCTTCAACAATATATGGTATTGTGTATACAGGTTTGGTTGTGACTTTTCTGATAGCTCTACTAACATATTCAGCCGGCGTCCATATTTCATCCAGCTGATTAATCATAGGTATCCACTGCGCTGGGAACTCTTCCATTTCCCACAGCCAAAAAGCAATATTGTAATGACCATGCCAATCATCTGGCTTTACCATTTCATAGACTTTAAATAAGTCCTGCATATTTACATGGAAAACATTAATTCCATATTTAAAACTATCAGTATATTTCCCATCGAATTCGTGATTATTTTTAGGCATTTCTGGATATGCATAAAAATCTATAAATCCATGCGGTATATTAGTCTTTTCTATTTCATGTGCAACCAGCCTTACACTTTGTCCAAGCCCTGAGTCTTGTGAAAACATACCAATTAAGTTGACTCCAATTGGGTATGATTTCTTACTAAAATCGACCTTTATATCTTCGCCCATTCGATTGATCTTATGTTGATTTATTTTTGCTCTAAGAAGGCGTATGACATTTTCGGGGATTACTTTTTTTATTGCATTTTTTATTTTTTTATCCATTTGATTACCGATATTTTTTTATCATTTCATAATAACGTTTACCAACAGTAGGTGCAGAATATCTTGAAACTATATTCTCATACTTTGATTTGTCTACATTAATACTGTCTTTTAACATTATGTCAGCCAATCTAATTGAAGTTTGACTAATGTCCTCGTTAATCACAAAATAATTGATGCAGTCTCCTGCCACTTCTCTTAACGTAGCTAAGTCGCCTGCAATCACCGGCTTATTATAATGCATTGCCTCAACAATTGGAATGCCAAACCCTTCTGCCCTGGATGGAAAGACAAAACAATGACATTGTGCATATTCTTGATTTCTCAATTCCTCTGTGACATAACCTAGATATTTTAGCCCATTTACAGATTTATCCACTTCTTTCATTAACTGTTCAATACGTTGCTCTCTAACCTTCCCAGCAAGATGAAGCTCACGTTTTCCTCCTTTTGAACAATATATGCGATATGCACGAAGGAGAATATCTGTCCCTTTACGCGTTTCCAGATTCCCTATGTATAAAAAGCAGCCGCAATCTATAGGTTTTATTTCAGGCATTAAAGGAACTATTACATATCCTACAAAATTATCTTTTACTTTAAGTTGTGGGAAATATTTTTCCGAATTCTGTTTGCAATCATAAGAATCATATATTATGACATCAAAATCTTTTATTGCTCTTTTGATTCCATGGCGAAAATAAAAGGGATAAAATTTGCTGAAGTGTTCTGGATCTGAAATTGGAAACATATCATATATAGTTGTAAACATCTTGCCATATGGATTTTTCAATTTAATTGGAGAAAGTTGATTCCCTTCCCAAAAAATATCTGGTTTCTCGATGCTTATACATTTTTTCACAAACCTAAAATATGAAAACACTTGTCCGCTTTTTGCAACAAGTTTACCAAAGCAGTATATTTTTATACCTTCTTTTTCAAATTCTTTCATTTCGTCACTGTACACAACATCAGTAATCAATGAAAAAGTAAGATCCGGATATTCTCTCAGCTCTTTTACCAAGTAATATATGTACATTCCAATTCCACTAGGACGGTATCCTGCTACTCTTGCATCCATTAATATTTTCGTCATTTTCTTAGCTCTTTATAGATTTTTTTCCTTATGCCGCTGCTGGACCTGGTCATAATAAAAGTTATAAAAACCGCAATATAGTACTGGTACCAATTTATTAGTTTATATCTTCTCTGCGTCATTCTAAGCTGCTTATAACGTTGATAGTATTCTTTCCCACCCCTTCGATCCGCAAAACCATTGCCAGTTCTTGCACTTACCAAGATAGAAGGTATATTTTCTATAATGTAGCCACGGGCAAGAATTCTGATCCATAAATCATAATCTTCAAGCTGTTTTATGTCGTGATAACCGCCAACTTGCTCCACTATTTCTTTTCGAAACATAACCGTCATGTGATTGACCGGATTTCTATATCGAGCATACTTTAATACAGCCGGATAATCGATTGGCATTGTTTTTACTCTGACTACATCTGAATCATCGGAGAATTCCTCAATATTTCCACCACAAACTGCCACATTTGGATGAGATTCCATAAAATGGAACTGTTTTGCTATTCGGTCTCTTTTTGCAATATCATCGCTGTCCATTCGTGCAATTATCTGTGAATGGCATTCTTGAAGCCCTTTTTGCAATGCTATTCCTAGCCCCTTGTTTGTTTCTAATCTAATTACTCTAATGGATATTGCGTTTTCCTTCTTGGATAATGATGTATAGTAATCTATTACTTGATACAAATCTGTTGTCAACGGACCATCCTCAACGATAACAATTTCTTTAGGAGATAGTGACTGGTTTACTATGCTGAAAAGAGCTGCATCCAAGAATGCAGGTTTTTCTTTAATATAGACGCTCATCAATATAGAAACATCAATCATGATTATTCCCTATGCACCGTACATATTCAATCATATCTGAAATTTTATTTAGAATTATATCCCAATTATATTTCCTATTGACATATTCTTTCCCAGCAATTCCCATTAGATTGCAACGCTTTTCATCTTCTAAAAGGATTTCCATATCTTTCGAAAATTCACATTCATTTTCATAATATAGGCCTGCTTTGCTTTCATCGCAATGTTCTTTTAGAACACTACATTTACCATTAACTAAAACTGCTCTTCCTAAGCTGAAAGCCTCTAGAACTACAATACTCAAACTTTCTAATTTTGATGGCAACACTAAAAAACGCGAGCCAGATATACCATCAAATTTGTCCTGATCACTGACAAATCCTAAAGAAACAATATCTGGATTTTTTGGAACTTTTATCATTTCTTTCCCAAGAAGAACAAGTTTTAAATTAGACGGGTGCTGTTGCTTGTATTTCAGGAAATAATCAAATAATTCATCACAGTTTTTGCCCATATCAATTCTTCCGACATAAATAATATAATTATCAATATGGTACTTAATTTTGAATCTCTCTGCGGAAACATCCGATGGCAAATCCACCCCGGCTCCACCGATAAAATATGGAATTTTATAATTATAATATATATTTCTGACCAATTTACGTTCTTCTTCTGTTTCGAATATTAAACCCTTGGGAAGCAAAAACACATTGTCAAAAACTGCCATATTCATGAATGGCTCTGGATGTGCAAAAGGAAACACAATTGCTTTGTCTTTTACTTCAGGAACTCCCATTGTAGTTTGATAGTAAAGGTATGTAAAAAATATAAAGACTTCGTAAGTGTTTTTGTTTTCATGTAAATATTCAATTAATCGTGGAACATATGGGCCTTGTTCATTAACCCAATCCTGTTCCTCTTCCCGAGTAAGTTTTCCCAACAGAAATTTATCGTTAATAGCATTGAATTTTTCACTTATTCTTGGATGTTCCACAGAAAATCGTATCACATGAACGCCATTGATATCTTCCGTATTTCTATGATATTCATCTTGCCATGTATTATAATCGACAGCTTTTGATGTAAGAACTGTAACATCATAATAAACAGTCAATTTCTCCGCAATCTGTCTTGCCAGCAGCTCTGCTCCGCCATTTACTTCAAGACCATATCTTTGAACAGCCAGACAGATTTTCCGTTTATTGCTTCCCATTTTTTTCGGCTTCCAATTCTTCAACTTTTTTTCTTAAAATCACTATTTCAGTTTCAAGATGATCTATCATTTTATCAATAGAGTCTAAGGATGTATCATCAATTCCCGTTATTTTTCGATTCGCATCATTTAAACTGTCGACTACATCAGCAATTTTTGCATTATAATCATTCTGCTGATGCATCACTGGTAAAAGAATGGGCGAAATCATTTTCCTTACCACCTTCTTAAAAAAACCTTTAACACCCGAATCAATTTCTCCATATTTAAGCTTTCCAGTATTTCTAGCATTTTCAATTGCTTTTTTTGTTTCAAGATTTTCATTTCCTGCCATATTATTATCTTCCTTTAAACAATTATAACATATTCTAGAATTGTAAATTTTTCATCCTATAATGAATCATTTTTGACAGAATGCCATTAAATTCCTTTTTTAAGGATAACACCACCAATTGCTTCAATTGAAATTATTCGACTACATTCTCTTTGGATGTTTTAAAATTTTACAATCCAGACCCACGAATTTAGCTTTTTCTGTTGAGAATGGTTGCTTAGCAAACGTAAGATGAGGATAAAAATTTCACATTCTGCATGATTAAATTAGTACTGGTTCACTGCATTCTATTAAATCTGAAATAATATATATTCATGTGTTTTGTTAGCGTCGGGCATAAATAGCCAATCAAACGTCGGGTTAATTTAGCCAATCCCAGTCGGATAAAAATAGCCATTACCATTTACCATTCAAATTCCTTAAACTAGTGATAGCTAATGCACTAGATACAAGGAGGACTATGAATGCAATAAACAGTAATGACCTACAAAGAATTTTAACACGTACCATCAATCAGATGAAGGAAGAAACTGGAGATTCATTTGATATCAAGCAGATCAATCTGGCTGAGCTTTTGAGGCGGACAAAGATCTCAAGATCAAAGCTGCGGACACTGAAGAAGAACGACTTTATCGTCACGCCTCATCGACGCAAAGGCCTCAAGGCAAAGGAGACAGTACTGACAGGATTCACACCGGCACTTGATGATCTCCTGAAGAAGAATGTGACCAATTCATCTGTCTGTTACGAAAGGCTCCAAGCCATCGGTTATGAAGGAGGACTGACGCAGATCAAGGAGTATATCCTCTCTCATCAGGACCTTATCCCACCTAAAAGATTGATTGTCAGCCCACAGGGCAATCGTGGCCGCAGGTACAGGACAGGTCCGGGAGAAGCCTATCAGATGGACCGGGGATTCGTAGAAGTAGAGAGTGATTCAGGCATCACCTATAGAGCGGCCTGCTTTCGATGATCTGTCATCATTGCGGCATGCGATATGTGGAGTTCTTCCCTAATGCCAAGCAGGAGAACCTGTTCATTGGCATGATCCATGCGTTCCTTTACATGGGAGTGCCAAAGCATATCCTGACCGATAACATGAAGAGCGTGGTGATCGGACGTGATGTGGATGGTCATCCCATCTGGCAGAAGGACTATGAATCATTCATAAAGCTTGTCGGCTTCGAGACAAGACTGTGCAAGCCAAGGCATCCATTTACGAAAGGTGCAGTGGAGCGGCTCGTACAGTTCGTGAAGCAGAATTTTATGACAGGACGTACATTCGGCAATATTACGGACCTGAACTGTGATGCGCTGCAGTGGTGCAACAATCAGATCAATATGTTGAACGGCAGATTCTTTGAAATACGATCTATCAAAATAAATGAAGGCGAATTTTTCATTGATTGTATGTATACTGACTAATTTGATATTGAGAGAGTCAATTAATTGGAGGCGTGCTATATCGAAGAAAGCCCAGGTCACCCTGGACTTCAGAAAGGCATATCTTCTTTTTTGTGCACTGACATTGTGATTCCTTGCTCAGTCAGGAACTTTCTGATCTCTATCAGTTCCTGATGTTCCTCTTCTGCACGCTCCAATACTTCATCATATTCATGTTTTATATTGTTCAAGCTGTCTTCGGCATCCTCAAGCTCGATCAGCCGGTCAATGAAATCATCATCCTCATCTTTTGCCCAGCGCACGGCCATCATCAGGTCTTCAAATGCTTTTCTGTATTCTGACATGTCCGTCCTCTTCTAGAGATAATCTGAGCTGTACACAGCCGTTCTCCTGTATCATCTTGATCTCCTCTGCACTGTATCCCTCTGACATCAGTGCCTCTGCCGGCTTTCCATATTTTGATACAGCTGACCTCATTACTTTCATCAGATTGACAGAATTGTCATTGAAGAAGATGTCCATTCCCGTGATCATCCTCGATGCGTTGTCGATCAGCCCGATGAG
>Ga0160425_1001200_pt1 | contig 26456 bp, 25 predicted proteins | sample BioMet8_FD_108193 | JGI IMG/M metagenome (GOLD analysis project Ga0160425, IMG submission 108193) | Microbial communities from bioreactor (seeded with sewage sludge) at Lawrence Berkeley National Lab, California, USA - Biofuel... | ecosystem: Engineered > Bioreactor > Anaerobic > Unclassified ...
CACCATCTTTTTTATCCGTAAATGCGTATTGTATATGGCGCCTCAGTGGCTTAGCTGGCAGAGCGGCTGACTTGTAATCAGCAGGTCCCGTGTTCAAATCACGGCTGGGGCTTTTTTTGTTTTAGTTTACTTCCCAGATTTATCTCAAAGATGTCTGTACCCACCATAGAGTTATCAATCACTGATAAATCGTAAAATTAATTGTATGTGGGAAGTATCTTATGAATGATATCTATCTTTGGAAAAGGAATATTTTATTGAAAAAACATATGGTATAGGGTAACGAATGGGTAACGAATGAAAATATTTTTTGTAGGGAATTTTAAAGGCGGTTTTGTGGGTCAGGACGCAGAATTGCTGTCCGAGGAATTCCATGTTACTTCTTTTGATATTCAGAAGTATACTCTTTCAATACCCAATATCATCCGATATAGTATTGATTGCCTGAAACGAATCCCGAGTATACGCCGGTCCGATCTGATTTATATCTGGATGGCGGATGTACAGGCAGTTCCGGTAATGATTATCGGGAAATTTTTTTCAAAACCGGTTGTTGTTTGTATAGGGGATTACGAAGTAAACAACGTTCCTGAAATAAACTATGGGAACCAGCGTTTTCTGATTCGCGGTATGCTTTCCCGATGGGTAATCAGAAATGCCACAAAAAATATCGTCCCCACAGAACCGTTTGTGGGTATAACGAAAAAGGTTGAACCTCATGCAGATATGGCGGTAATCCCGGATTGTATCGATGTAAATCCCTGTGATGACTCGTTCCCGAAGAAAAAGAATCTGGTCACTACCGCAGTTCTTTCTGAATTTTCCAAGATACGAAAAAACATTCCCTTATTTGAAAAGATCGGGGCATCTGGTAAAATAGATGCAGAGATGAAAGTGATGATCTATGTTCCAAGAGAGGAATATATCCAGACCTTGAAAGATGCCCGAGTGTATTGCCAGCTATCGTATCCGGATTGCGAAGCATTTGGCGTATCATTATGCGAGGCAATGTCCTACGGCTGTGTACCGGTTATATCAAATTGCGAATCGATGGAATGGGTGGTTGATGGGACGGGGATTGTTGTTCCTTATGGGGATGAAGAGGCTACAATAAATGCAATACAAAAAGCCCTGACTAGGGACGGGCGACCTGCGAGAGACCGAGCCAGATGCTTTACAAAAGAGCGGAGAAAAAAGGCAATTGTGCAATTGATACACCAAATTTATGATAAACAAATGCCTGAAAAATCAGATGGATCCAGCGATTTATAATTTTAATTGGTTTGAGATCTATAAAAATTCAGATCTTTCTGTAATACCTCATCGTACAAAATTTGGCTCTGTAGAAAACCTTGGTCCACCGAAGTAAAAGAGAGACCAAAAGATTTAAGGTACAGTGTCTCCTTCATTTGTTATGTCGAGTAACAACAAGGAGATGAGATAATGTCAGCAAACCGGTATATCAGGTTTGTTGAATTATCTCAGGGATTGATCCGGGATTCCCGAATCCCCCTTTTTTCATCAAAGTTCTCGAAGAGAACCTATACTCAGCATCAGTTACTCGTCCTTCTTCTCTTTAAAGAGTATCTGTCCGATGATTATCGTGACACCGTAGAACTCACCGAAGTCATGGACACCATTCGTGAAAAGATCCAACTCGATAAAGTCCCTCATTTTACGACGCTCCACAAATTCTGTTAGCGAATACGATCATTGATATTCACCCGGCTGCTTTACCGTCTGGTAAAAATGTTCTACGATTGGGGTGAGATGATTCCCCGTACTGCAATCGATTCCTCCGGGTTCACCAGCTCGTATGCCAGCCACTACTATTCCTGGAGAACCGGTAAGACCAGAAAACTGTTCCTGAAAACTTCAGTCTCTGTCGATACTGATCAACAGATCATCACCGGTCTGAAGATCTCCCAAAACCCGGTCCATGATAGCATTCACGCCAGAACTCTCCTCAAACAATGTCATAGGACCAGACCATCTGACCTCTACCTCATGGACAAGGCATACGATTCCGAAGAGATCCATGAACTCGTCTGGGATACGCTCAACGCCTGCTCGCTTATCCCGGTCCGAAACAGAAAACGTAAGCGGATCTCCGGGTATTACCGCAGACGGATCGCTCAATTATTTGACGACGTGAAATACCATCAGAGAAACAAGGTCGAAACCGTATTCTCTGTCCTGAAATGAAAGTTCGGGGAGGTGCTCAAAGCACGAAATTCAGCCTACAGGTCAAGGAGATCAAAATCAAAGTCATCCTCTATAACCTCTCGAAATTGATCTCTGCTTTGTCTGCTCTCCTTTTATTGGGGAATTCTACAGAGCCCAAAATTTATTTATTTAAAACGTATGTGGGCCACGAAGCGGAAGTTAAATGTAGATCTCTGGTAAATATAGACATAATAACAAATTAATTCAACATATTATTGTTTTGTGAGAAGGATAGTCTTGTCAAATCCATTGGTTTCTGTTATAATCCCCACATTTAACAATTCTCGAACAATAGAGAGATGTTTAAAGTCGGTTTTGAGGCAAAGTTATACTAATTCAGAACTTATAGTTGTCGATAATAACAGTTCAGATGGGACGAGAAAAATTGCGCAGGAATGCGGTGCAACTGTTTTGACCGTTATGTGTGGACGGTCAGAAGCCCGTAAACTTGGTGCAAAATCTGCACAGGGGGTTTATATATTTCATATTGACTCTGATATGGAATTGGATTATTTAACTATAGAAGATTGTATCAATAAATGTGAACAGGATTCTTATGATGCCCTTATAATTGACGAAGTCAATATCGCCGAAAATTTTTTAGGACGGTGTTTTGATTATGAAAAGAGGATATATAAATACAGTAAGAAGGGATATGCGAGATTCATGAAACTAGCTCTCTATAGGAAACTCGGAGGGCATAATAAGGACCTTGTTCATGGTGAAGATTCTGATTTGCATATCCGATTAGAAAATGGCAAGGCACGTATTGGATTTAGCAGCAGGATGATTAAACATCTCATTGGGAAGCCCACCCTGAATGAGATCCTGACCAAACATATTTTATACTACAAAACTGGAGCAGATTTCATTCAGATTTATCCGGAAATGGGTAAATTATCTAACAAGATCTCACAATTTCCTTTAAAGTCTTACGGTAAAGCTTTCCTTGATGACCCCATGGGAAGTGTTGGATATTTCTTTATTGTAATTTTCCGTAATCTGTATGTAAAATATAAAGTGTGGGGACAATAAACGGATTATCCGTGTGTGTCCTAGATCTGATTATTCCGATATAGTATGATATCATCAATGGGGATTTTGTAATTATCAACCTGTTGATTCTCCCCTCTAACTTCTAGTCTCATCTGGTTTCATATAGGTGTTAGGACACGATCTCTAGCATACTGCACTTAATTCCCATATTATAATAATGCCAGAAAATTCTGATCAGATCTTATGCCCGAGACTCCCTCGCTACCCCCGGACATGCCCACACTTGTTATCCGCCCGCCGCGGAAATGGGTACCGGTTGATCTCACGGAGCTTTGGGCCTATCGGGAACTGGCACTTCGTTTACGTTGCGTGATATCAAACTCCGGTACATGCAGACCGGGTTTGTGATTGCATAAGTGTATCTCTGGTAGCACCTTACGAGAGTTATCGTCACGATCTTTTTTGAGGATTTATCAAGCCTTGTTGATAGTGGCGTGATCTGACATGCCGGACCGGTCCCGGCCGTATTTAGGAATCCACATCTAGATGAAAGAAAGGTATTTGTTTTTGTTGGTCGTCTGCATAGTACCCAATACCTTAAAATTTTTATGGATTTCATATGTAGTTACGCTAGATGCATTATGACAAAGAAAGCCTTCATCACGGGTATCACGGGGCAGGACGGATCGTACCTTGCCGAACTGCTTCTCAGTAAAGGGTACGAAGTTCACGGGATGGTTCGGAGATCATCCACGTTCAATACAAGCCGGATCGATTCCATCTATGTCGATCCCCATGATGCCGGTGCCAGGCTTTTCCTCCATTATGGTGATCTGTCAGATTCAGAACAGATTGCGAACGTGATGTACAATATCCGGCCCGATGAGGTCTACCATCTTGGTGCCCAGAGCCATGTCCGGGTCAGCTTCGACACACCCGAGTATACCGGCAATGTGACGGCACTTGGCACAACCCGGCTTTTGGAAGCAATCCGCCGGAGCAATAATCACGTAAAGTTTTACCAGGCATCATCAAGTGAAATGTTTGGGGCTGCAAATCCCCCGCAGAGCGAGGAAACGCCGTTTCATCCTAGGAGCCCATATGCCTGTGCGAAAGTGTACTCGTACTGGATGACCCGTAACTATTGTGAGGGATACAATCTGTTTGCATCGAACGGGATCCTCTTCAACCATGAATCCCCGCGGCGGGGAGAGACGTTTGTCACCCGGAAGATCACTCGTGCGATCGCGCGTATCCTTGCAAAGAAAGAAAAATATCTCTATCTCGGGAATCTCGACGCAAAACGAGACTGGGGATTTGCCCCGGAATATGTCGAATGCATGTGGCGGATCCTCCAGCAGGAAAAACCCGGGGATTTTGTGATCGGTACCGGCGAAACACATTCGGTTCGGGAATTCCTGCAGGAGTCGTTTGCCTATGTCGGGCTCGATGTTGAAGATCATGTGAGGATTGACCCGAAATATTTCCGCCCGACAGAGGTGGAAGTGCTCATTGCCGATGCGAAGAAATCCGCACAGGTCCTTGGCTGGAAACCGTCGATAAAATTTGCTGATCTCGTGAAGATTATGGTGGATGCGGATATGGGGGCTGTGGGTCTATCTCCCATTGGGGAGGGAGATGCCATTCTGGCCAAAAAAATCCCCTCTCGTTGGTGGTTAAAAGATTGATATAAATTATCCTTATTTTATCCACTTTTTCGTTCGAAAGAATCGGCACTATTTTTCTGATCAGGAAAGAAGTTAAAAAATTATTGTGAAATGTAGTGTCACCTTGTGCAAATCCCTTATTTTTTAATACAGGAACAAATCGTTTGCATGTCATCATTGGATAATTCGGGATAATTCCCACAGTAAAAACCGCAACTATGGATAAAGTCCGTTCCAGGTAGATCATAGATCTTGTGCACATATTTTGCATAGAACGGTTGTCTCTGTATATTCCCTGCGATCATAGGCCTGACCTCGATATCGGAAGAGGAAAAACGGGCAATATACTGTGCTCTTAATGCAGGTGTCCTACATATCACCGGAAGTGCAAAATTTGATAACCGGGTAATGTGAGTATGCTCTGGTGTGATAAGGTTCCGGTTTCCTTTAACGTACTGCTCAAAGATAAGATAATTATTTTCACGGATTTTGATATTTTCCTCAAGAAACTGAAGTTGGTGCTGTCCCAAAAAACCGGTAATTTCCGTTGGCCTCAGGTTATATCCCAGATCATAAAATGTATATTTTGCATCAAATTCATTTTCGATCTCATACTTCGTTCGGAGGTTGGTTTGCTGTACTGCATCCAGATTCCTGTCCCATCCATTTGCGCGGACAATCCTGAGCATTTCCGCCAATTCTCTGTTATTTGTTGTTACCGCCCCTCCTTCAATCGTTGACATATGATGCGCGACAAAAAACGAGCATGTTCCCGCAAGACCAAAATTTCCTGCTTTTCCCGAAGGGAGTTCGGTTCCCAAGGATTCGCAGTTGTCTTCAATTAAAATTATCTCTTGTTCTTTACAGATTTTTCGAATTTGCGGTAAATCCCCGGTAAACCCCAATGCATTTGTGAGAAACAGTGCATCCAGTGCTTCCGATTTCAGGTGTTCCAGAAGCGTATCTGACATGACATTCAATGTTTTAACATTGATGTCCACGGGAACAGGTATCATATTCATCTGAATGATAGGCATAACATTCGTGGACCAGGTTAGTGCAGAAAAACCCACTTTTGAACCATCTTCCAATAAATTCAGGTTTTTCAGGGACTGAATAAGGGCAAGATTTGCGCTTCCCCCGCTGTTGAATAATACGGCGTCATTGGTGTTTTGATATGCCGCGAACTGTTTTTCAAACGTTAAGCATTCAGGTCCCATGCTCAATCTTTCGGTTCGCAAAATAAAATCTGCAAGTGCTTTTTTTGTATCAGACTCATGGAGAAATGTATTTTTCATTAAAGGAATCATGATATCACCATTATTCTTCGTTCATTCCGTGAATGGATTGCACCGATCTGTACTGATCAATCATTGACCTGATTCCATCATCAAGAGAAATGGCGGGCGAAAATCCTAAATTCTTGATGTTCGTGATGTCCATACATTTTCTGGGCATTCCATCGGGTTTTGAGGCATCCCAAATTATTTCGCCCGTGAACCCAATTTTATTTTTGATCTTATTTGCAAGATCGCGGATTGAGATATCCGCGCCGGATCCAACATTGACGATGTCCGGTTTTTCCCATTTTTCCAGAAGTATCATCAATGCCCGGGCAAAATCTTCGACATGGAGGAATTCGCGACGAGCCGACCCGGTTCCCCATAACGTAAGTTCTGAATCCCCACGTTCTTTGGCATCAGAAAATCTTTTTACCAGTGCCGCAAGCACATGCGCGGTTTCGAGGTCAAAGTGATCATTTGTTCCATAGAGGTTGCAGGGAATCGGGCAGAGAATATCCATTCCATATTGCTGATGATAATACTGGGCCATCTTTATTCCACTGATTTTTGCAAGTGCATATCCCTCATTTGTGGGTTCCAGTGGACCGGTCATCAGGTATTCTTCTTTCATAGGTTGAAGACATTCACGAGGATAAATACACGAACTGCCCAGAAAAATTACTTTTTTTGTTTTATACTCACAGCTTGCATGAAGAAGATTCGATTGGATCATAATGTTTTCATAAAGAAATTCTGTCGGGTGCAATCTGTTTGCATTTATCCCACCTACCCGGGCTGCAGCGATAAAGACATATTCGGGATTATTAAGTTTAAAAAAATGGTTAACCGCCGCTTGATTACACAAATCTAATTCTGCATGGGTTGCGACAAGAATCTTTTCATAGCCCTTTTTATTTAGTTCACGAACAATGGCAGAGCCTACCATTCCTCTGTTGCCCGCCACATAAATTTTTGTATCTTTACTTAAAGAGGTCATATTTTCCAAATCTCCCTCTCATGTATATTCATATTTACTGGATATATTCAATGATTTGAAAGGTAAAAAATGTCTGCTACCCTATTATGTTAATATTTGTTTTATCAAATGCTAAAAGATGCAATTGCCTGCCAAAATTACCACACTATAAGTAATGTAAAAACAAAATTCATGGTAACTTCCTATGACCGAGACCCCCCCTGTTACGGAACCCACCGTTCCGACTCTCATCATCCGCCCGCCACGGAAATGGGTGCCGGTCGATCTGCATGAACTCTGGGCATACAGGGAACTGATCACATCGTTCACGCTGCGTGATGTGAAGCTCCGGTACAAGCAGACCGAGCTTGGGATCGCATGGGCTGTCCTCCAGCCGCTGTTAACGATGGTGATCTTCACAGTCTTTTTCGGGGGCCTTGCCAAGATCCCATCTGATGGGGTGCCGTATCCGCTCTTCGTTCTGGCTGCGCTTCTCCCGTGGACTCTCTTTTCCGAGGGCCTGACCCGGTCCACGACCAGCATGGTCACCAATGCAAATATCATGACGAAGGTGTACTTCCCGCGCCTGATTATGCCGCTATCGAGTATAATCTCACCACTCGTGGACTTTGCGGTCTCATTTATCATCTTGATTGCGATGATGGTGTACTATGGTTTTATGCCAACGCTGAACATCCTGTTCCTGCCGGTATTTCTCCTGCTTGCGCTTGCAACAGCCCTCGGGGTGGGCCTCTGGCTCTCAGCGCTCAACGTCAAGTACCGCGATTTCCAGTACACGGTTCCCTTTTTGATCCAAATCTGGATGTTTGCCTCCCCTGTCGTGTATCCGGCAAGCCTTGTGTCTGACTCAATGCGTATCTGGTATGGCCTCAACCCGATGGCGGGTGTGATCGAGGGATTCCGCTGGGCGCTTCTCGGTACCGGTGCGCCCAGTGCGATGGTGCTGGTGTCGGTGGGAATGGTGATCATGCTGCTGGTTTCCGGAATGTTTTATTTCCGGAGGATGGAGCAGTACTACGCTGATATTGTGTGATTAAAAATGCGAAGTTCTCTTTAGCATCTTTTTTTAGTCCTTGTTTAGTTCCCTTGTGTGGAAATCCGCGGATTGTTTTTCTGGAGACTACTCTCGCGGGTTTCCTGAAACGTATAGAGGATTGTGTCATCTCCGCTGTTTTTTATTTTCGGTGGCTAAATGGCTTGATGAGACTGATCCGGATGGGTGGGGGTGCTGCCCCACTATTCGGTCGATTGTTTATCTCGTGATCGTTTGTTTTTTCCAGGAATTTGAGGGATTTCGGCAGTACAAGGTACCGGTACCAGGTCTGTGCGGTCCGTCTTACCCAGATCTTACGGTTGATCCCTTCGTAATAGATTGGAAGGGCCCGGAGCTGTGCAATAATGGTTCTGCACGAATACTCGATGTACTAGGTATTGAAATCCGGGTATTTCGGGTGCCTGACACAGACAAGACTGATGCAGCCTTGTTCGCTTATGACGAAATGGAACGGGAACATGCCCAGAGGCTCAAGCGTGAATACCATGAGATTCTGCGTCCCTGCCCATTTCTGCGCCTCGGTAATTGCCTGCATGGGGGGCAATTTCCCGGTCATGGGGGATCGCCTCCCGTTGTGCCAGGGATCGGTGTTTCCTGTTTATGATTCCCCCCGGGCGCGCGTTTGTTCGCAATTCTGTACTTCTGCCGGTTTTGATCCGCTCCTTACGGTCCGGCAGGTGATCTGTGCGGGATGGTAAATGCAGATGAGTTTTGCTGTTCTTGCTCCAGCTGCATTACGGTTCCGTGCTGTTACTGTTTTCTTGCTCATTTTTTCATATCCTGCCCACGGCCGGTATGCACGGTGTTTTTGTATAGAGCATCCGCTCTTCTGGAGTGAATATCTCAATGGAGCAGGCCTTTTCCTGAACCGCCCGTTGCATACCGGGCCGTGTGGCCTATACCTGTTGGCAGTATTATTATATCGGGTTTGATTATGAATAGAAAACCGGGCCAATCTGGCGGAGCATTGCGGACATTTTAAAAATCCTGGTTAAACTAGCAGGTATTTTTCAGGAACAAAAATGTACCCTGCTGCCCGGACCCTCCGGTAAAACGTTGTACGGTACCCGTCGTGAACCTCCAATTTTCCTGTATTTTACGTCGGAAGAAAATAACGACCGGCAGATGACCCGGATCATGGGGGTATATCTGACTGTTTTTTGAATTGGGGTAAGAATTTTGGGCATTTTCCCGTGCGATAATTTTTCGGGGTGTTTTTTTCGTCACCGGTACCGGTGTACCGGAAACGCGGGCATTACCGAGCCGTTTTCCCCCGGGAGAAGATACGGTGTCGGTAAAAAGTGCACCTTGACAGACCGGGGAGACTGGTTTGCGGTATTGATGAGAATATACACCTCCCCGTCCCCAAACTTGCGTACAGATGAAACTTTAATTCATCATTATCGCATACCATTATAGAAGAACAGAATCGTCCCCCCCCCAATTATGTCTTTCAACCATCCCGCTATCCGCGTCAGCCATGTAAGCAAGCAGTACAAACTCGGTGGACCGCAGGAACCGTATCACACGCTCCGCGATGCGATTGTCAATTCCCTCAAGGCACCGATGAAAGTCTTCGACAAGGCCCCACCGGTGGAAGGGTTCTGGGCTCTGAAGGATGTGTCGTTTGAAGTAGAGCCGGGCGAGGTTGTCGGGATCATCGGAAGGAACGGTGCCGGGAAATCAACGCTGCTGAAAATTTTATCCCGGATCACTTCGCCCACGGAAGGGACGGTTGAAATGCACGGGCGGGTGGGTTCCCTGCTTGAAGTGGGAACCGGGTTTCATCCGGAGCTGACCGGTCGGGAAAATATCTATTTATCCGGTTCTATCCTTGGAATGAAACGAAAAGAGATCGACGCAAAACTTGATGAGATCGTAAAATTCTCTGAAATTGAAAAATTCCTTGATACACCGGTAAAAAGATATTCGAGCGGGATGTACGTCCGGCTCGCGTTTGCGGTGGCGGCGCATTTAGAGCCGGAGATCCTGCTCGTTGATGAGGTGCTCGCGGTTGGTGATGCAGCATTCCAGAAGAAGTGCCTTGGGAAGATGGGCGAGGTGGCAAAAGAAGGAAGGACCGTAATATTTGTCAGCCACAATATGAATGCAATAAAAAACCTGTGCCAGACTGCGTTATATGTGGACGAGGGAAGAGTAAAAGAGAAGCTTCCTGTAGAAGATGCGATTGCCCTTTATGGGAAAAAAAATGAAGATAATCTAAAAAAAGTTCAGTATCCAATAAAAAAAGGAGAGGTAATCCTTTATGGATTCTCTCTCATTCAGGGTGGGGTTGAAGTATCCGAAATTGATGGAAATTATCCTGTTGAGGTTGTTATTGATTTTGAAGTTATCACTGATCTCACATTATTTAGAATCGGAATATTTATCCAGTCTTTTTATGGGGATTTAATATCACGTTCTTTGCTTGCGGACTGGAATCCCCAGTTTGAGAATATACCGAAGGGAAAATATTCGCTCTATGGCGTAATCCCCGCATCCTTTTTGACCGCTAGTGATTTCATCCTCCAGGTTCATGTAAGCCGGTATGGTATTACAGACTACAGATTTGATAACGAGACAAGTGAATTAATAAAAGTTCATGCTCCTAAAGAGTTTAACGTGTCTCATCCATCTGAAGGACCTTTTGGTAAGATTCTGTTGAATGCACATTGGTTGTTGAGTCCGAAATAGAGTAAAGGCAAACATGAAAAAAATTTGTTTTTATTCTGATATTATTGGTAGGGAAATTTTTAATCTAAATAATCCCCTTCTTAACCGAGACAACTGTTTGTATTGTTTTTTTTTACTTCGAAAAGAGTTTGAAAAATATGGTTATTATTTTTCTACACAAGATGATATCCCCAAAGAAAGTGCAGATATTGTTCTGTATTTGGAGATGCCAAATGATTTACCTCGTGAGTCCGATCTCCACAAATCATATTTACTCTTATTTGAAACGGAATTAATCCGCCCTGATAACTGGAATCTTTTAAACCATAAAAAATTTAATAAGATATTTACTTGGCGCGATGATTTTGTTGATAACAAACGATATTTTAAAACAAACTTTTCCCAACTGATTCCCGATCATATTCAGACAAATCTTGAAAACAAACTAAAGTTATGTACCTTAATTGCAGGAAACAAGTCATCATCTCATTCTCTCGAATTATATTCCAAACGGAGAGAGGCAATCCGATGGTTCGAAAGCAATCATTCGGGGGATTTTGATTTTTATGGAATGAATTGGAATAAAAATGTTTTGACTAAAAACATTTCACTCCATTATGGTATGAAGTATCTAGCCAATATTATCGATAGTATTTTTGGGTATTATCCTTCATACTGTGGGAATATTGTGACAAAAAATGAAATATTAAAAACTTATAAATTTTGTATCTGTTATGAAAATGCGCGGGATATCCCCGGGTATATTACCGAAAAAATTTTTGATTGTTTTTTTGCCGGGTGTGTGCCAATTTATTGGGGTGCAAATAATATTGGTGATCATATCCCAACAAACACCTTCATAGATAAAACAAGATTTTCGTCATATGACAAGTTGTATCATTATATTAAGTACATGCCCGCCGAAGAATATTCTAACTATCTCGAGAATGCCGTGAATTTTTTGAAGAGTGATAAAATAATCCCATTTTCAGCAGAATATTTTGCAAAAACTGTTACTAATCAGATTATCCTGGATTTGAAACAAACCTGATAGTTCATACTGGTATTTTTCAGTATACCTTGATAATGATATGTTTGATTAGTGTCAGGTTGTTAAGACAAATCTAATAATACAAAGATAAATAAACTGTTAATTGGCCTGAATCTTTGTTTATGTGGAGATAATAAATGATCATAGTAAAAATTATTGGAGGAATGGGGAATCAGATGTTTCAATACGCGATGGGCAGAAGCCTCGCATTGAAACATAACGTTGAATTAAAGTTGGATATTTCAGCGTTCGATTCTTACAAGCTGCATCCGTACCGATTGAATAATTTTAATATTGTTGAAAATATTGCGACAGAAAACGAGGTTAAGCAGTTTACCCGGTGGAAAATTGAGGTTCGCGATAATTTTAAAAAATATTATAATGTGTTAGACCGGACTGCGAACCTAATTTATCCCTACTATAAATGGAAATATGTTAAAGAACGTGATTATACATTTGATCCGAATATTCTCACAATAAAAGATAATGCCTATCTTGATGGCTATTGGGGGAGTGAAAAATATTTTAAAGAGATCGAACCTGCAATAAAAAGAGAGTTCACGGTTAAGGGCGAGCCTAATTCGTCAAATGCTCGCATCGCGGAAGAAATCCAAAATACGGAATCTGTGAGTATTCATTTCAGACGTGGGGATTACGTTACAGACCCCATTACAAATAAGATTCATGGAACCTGTTCACCGGATTATTATAAAAAAGCGGTGGATGACATATGTAAGTATACCTCGGCACCCCATTTTTTTATATTCTCGAATGATCCTGAATGGGTAAAAAACAATTTTTCAATCCAATATCCTGTCACGTTAGTTACCGTTAACTCTTCTGATAAGCCACAGTGGGATCTATACCTGATGAGCTTGTGCAAACATCATATTATTGCCAATAGTACATTCAGCTGGTGGGGGGCATGGTTATCTACAAATACAGACAAACGGATTTATACTCCCAAAAGGTGGTATAACGTAGATTATATCAATCAAAAGGATACTTTTCCGGACTCCTGGATTAAAATATAATATGGTTTAGTGACCTCAAAAATTACGTGGATATCGTAAGTAAAACATTTATACAGAAGCATGATGGTGAACTATTATGAAAGTCGTAATCCTTGCAGGTGGACTGGGCACTCGCTTGAGCGAGGAAACGATAGTCAGACCAAAACCGATGGTAGAGATTGGAGGAAAGCCTATCTTATGGCACATAATGAAAATTTATTCCCACTATGGATTTAACGAGTTTATCATCTGTCTGGGTTACAAAGGATACATGATAAAGGAATATTTTGCCAATTATTGCCTGCATATGTCCGATGTGACCATCGATATCAAAAACAATAAAATTGAAACACATCACAATTTTTCAGAACCCTGGAAGATTTCACTTATCGATACCGGAGATAATACACTGACTGGGGGTAGATTAAAACGAGTTCAGTCATATATCAGAGACGAACCCTTCATGCTTACCTATGGAGATGGTGTATCCGATGTCAATATCCCGGAACTGCTCAAATTCCATCAAACCCACATGAAAATCGGGACATTGACTGCGATACGACCTCCGGGGAGATTTGGGGCGTTGCAGATTCAGAAAGATCAGTCTATTGAATCATTCGTAGAAAAGCCCAAAGGAGATGGTGGGTACGTGAATGGCGGTTTTTTCATTTTTGAGCCTGCAATTTTCGATTACCTCAAGGACGATGCGACGGTATTAGAGCGGGAACCCTTGGAATCCCTCGCGAAAGTCGGTCAGCTTAATGCCTACAAACACGAGGGATTCTGGTATGCTATGGATACCCTCCGGGATAAGAATTATCTCGAAGAATCTTGGGCAACCGACAAAGCTCCGTGGAAAGTGTGGGAGTCATGAATTATAAGGAAACACTTGAGCAGTCCTTCAAGGGACGAACGGTAGTGATCACCGGTCATACCGGATTCAAAGGTGGATGGCTTGCATTATGGCTCGAATCTTTGGGTGCAAAAGTAATTGGTTATAGTCAGGTACCTCCAACAGATCCCTCTTTTTTTAGCGAGACCGGATTGTGCAACCATATTACGGATATTCGGGGAGATATCCTCGATTACCCCACCCTTTCCCAGGTTATCAACACATATCGACCGGATTTTGTATTTCATCTCGCTGCCCAGCCACTGGTTCGCGCATCATACCAAGATCCTCAGGAAACGTTTAATGTAAATATCATGGGTACGGTAAACGTTCTAGAATCAATCCGTGCTTCTCAATATCCAACAGTCTGTGTTTGTATCACCAGCGACAAATGTTACGAGAATAAGGAATGGGATTACGCCTATCGGGAAAACGATTCTATGGGCGGCTATGATCCATATAGTGCAAGCAAAGGTGCTGCCGAGATTGTTATCGCATCGTACCGGAAAAGTTTTTTTGAATCTAACAGATCAGTACCAATCTGTGCACTCTCATCAGCCCGGGCGGGGAACGTTATCGGAGGAGGGGACTGGGCTGAGGATCGTATTGTCCCGGACTGTGTACGGTCACTTGTGAACGGTAAGATCATCAAAATCCGCAACCCCTTCGCGGTCCGCCCCTGGCAATTTGTGCTGGATCCCTTGTTTGGATATCTGTGGCTGGCGCTTAAAATGAAAGAAAATCCTGAAGAATATTCCGGTGCTTGGAATTTTGGTCCGTATTATTCGAACAACGTGGATGTCCGAACCCTTACTGAAAAAATTGTCCGTGAGTGGGGTACCGGAACCTGGGAACAGACCCGCCCGACGAATAAGTTGCATGAGGCGGGGTTCCTTAAACTGGATATTGCAAAATCGGTGACAAAACTGGGGTGGAGACCGGTTTATAATATTGATAAAGCGATCCGTAAAACGGTTGAGTGGTACAGAATCGATTATGCCCGGGTGGAAGATATGTATAAATTTTCTCTTGGTCAAATTGAATCGTATCTCAACGATGCAGATAAGAATGTGTAGATCTTACCTGTAAAATCTTTTAAAACTTGGATTCGTTTCAGGGAGAGAACTATGGTGTCATTCGATGGAGAGAAAATTTTCATAACCGGAGCCACAGGATTTGTAGGTTCGAATCTGGTGCGGCGATCTCTCCAGAACGGGGCAGATGTCTGTATAAATATCCGAAATTCCTCTGACACCTGGAGAATCAGGGATCTTCTCAGAGATGTGTCTGTTGTTCATGCGGATCTTTCAGAATATGAAAAACTGAACGACTCGCTAATAAAAATAAAGCCCGATATTATTTTCCATACCGCGGTTTATGGAGGAAATTCCGCTCAAAAGGATACCGTGAAAATAATAGAATCAAACATTTCCGGAACGGTAAATTTATTGCGGATCTGCAAAAATATTCGTTTAAATCTCTTTGTAAACACGGGATCATCTTCAGAATACGGGATAAAAAATACTGCGATGAGGGAATCGGATCTCCTCAATCCCGTTACGGATTATGGTGTATCAAAAGCAGCGGCGACATTATTCTGCCAGAAAACCGCACTGACAGAAAATCTTCCGGTCGTAACGCTCCGTCTTTTCTCACCCTACGGGCAGTATGAGCAAAAATCGCGATTGGTTCCTTCGGTAATTCTCGCAGCATTGCAGAAACAGAATCCTCCTGTCACATCGCGGGATTTTGTCCGGGATTTTATCTATATTGAAGATGTACTCGATGCATACGAGGCAGTTCTCAATCTCAAGAGTCCAAAAGGTCAGATCTACAATATCGGTTCCGGTACGCAGCATACCGTTGGAATTGTGGCCGATACGATCATCCACCTCATTGGAAATGAGGTATCCTGTGTCACAGGGCTGCCACGGGCCTGGGAAAATGAGCCTACATTCTGGCAGGCGGATATCCAGAGGGCAGCTTCGGAATTAGCGTGGGTGCCGAAATATACATTGGAACAAGGGCTTAACAAAACCATTGACTGGTTTAAAGAGCATATGATATTATATCCCTGATACATTGGAGCGGTTATGAAATTATCCGACTATGTAATAGATTCACTTGCAGAACATGGGATTACCCATATTTTTGAAGTGTGCGGGGGCGCGCTGGCCCATCTGCTTGATTCTGTGTACGGGCGGACAGATATCATCACCGTTTCCATGCATCACGAAATGGCCGCTGCAATTGCCGCTGAAGGATATGCCCGGGCGAGCGAAAATTTCGGCGTTGCAATGGCTACCAGCGGTCCCGGTGCAACGAATCTCATCACGGGAATCGGGAGCTGTTATTTCGATTCAATTCCTTGCCTGTATATCACCGGGCAGGTGAACACCTATGAATATAAATTTGACAAGCCGGTACGGCAGATCGGATTTCAGGAAACCGACATAGTCACCATCGTAAAACCCATAGTAAAAAAAGCAGTACTGGTAAAAAACGCGGAGGATATTCGCCGTACTATGGATGAGGTATATCCTCTGATGAAATCCTGCCGCCCCGGACCGGTACTCCTGGATTTGCCCCTGAACATTCAGCGGGCAGACGTTGACATTTCCTCCCTTGCGTCATATACAGAAGAATCCGCTGAATTAAATCCCCCGACAGCCGCAGTAAACCATATCTGCAATCTTATCCAGACTTCGGCAAGACCTGTAATACTTGCAGGAGGCGGCGTGAGATCCTCTCATGCCAGTGAGGAGCTTCGGCGTTTCGCGCATGAAACCAAGATTCCCATCGTTACATCACTCATGGGATTAGATATATTTCCCCACGACGACCCTCTGTTTGCAGGAATGATCGGGACATATGGCAATCGCTCTGCAAATCTGACTATAGCAAATGCAGATTTGGTTATAGCACTTGGGACGCGCCTGGACACCCGGCAGACCGGGACACGGCCCGAAACATTTGCACGGGGAGCGACAATTGTCCATGTCGATATTGATCCGCATGAGCTGAATAATAAAATCAAGGGAACATTTGCCATTCATGCAGATATCCGAGCCTTTTTAGCATCGATCCTGCAACATCCAGACATTGCCCGGCTTCCGAAGAATACTATCTCCTGGCTGGAAAAGATCGCACATTACCGAAAAAGGTATCCCGATTTTAAAGATCCCGTAAAATCTGAAATTGATCCGAATTATTTTTTCCACGTCCTTTCAGGATCACTTCCATCAGATGCCATAATCTGTGTTGATGTCGGGCAGATCCAGATGTGGGCTGCCCAGAGTCTTGTGATTAAAAAAGCACAGCGATTTTTGACCGAAGGTGGCATGGCATCGATCGGTTCTGCACTGCCCATGGCAATTGGTGCTGCATTTGCACAACCGAAAAAACAGATTATTGCTATTACCGGCGACGGCGGCTTCCAGCTGAACATTCAGGAACTACAGACGGTCTATCATCACCATCTTCCTATCAAAATCATCCTGATAAACAATAACGGGTACGGAATGATCAAGCAGTTCCAAGAACAATATCTCAGCAGCCGGTTCCAGTCCTCGGGAATCGGATATAGTAATCCGGACTTCCCAGCTGTGGCAGGTGCGTATAAGATACCCGCAACAAAAATTTCCGATAATGATGAGATTATTCCCGCACTGCAACACTTCTTATCAGATATGAACCCGGGTTTTTTAGAGGTAATTATTGATGATAAGGCCAGGGCATTCCCAAAACTTTCCGTAAACCGGCCTGTTGAAGATCAGGAGCCCTTGTTGCCAAGAGATGAACTCAAATCGAATATGGTTATCGAGATGTTACAGGAGCATCCATGAAATCGGAAAAAGAAATTCGGTCTGAAATTTTCGAAAAAGTAAAAGAGTTGTATGCTCTGAAAAATCACGAGTCCTTCATTTCAGGAACTTCGCACATACCCTATGCTGGCCGGGTCTACGATGAAAAAGAGCTCATCAGTCTCGTTGACGCATCTCTTGATTTCTGGCTCACCACCGGGCGCTATGCAGCACAGTTTGAAAAAGATCTGGCTGCATTTCTGGGTGTCAAATATTGTCTTCTGACGAATTCCGGTTCATCTGCAAACCTTCTCGCGGTCTCATCACTCACCTCTCCAAAACTCAAGGAGAAACGCTTAAAACCCGGCGATGAAGTCATTACCACCGCTTGCGGTTTTCCCACAACCCTCAACCCTATCCTCCAGAATAATCTGGTCCCGGTATTTCTGGATGTTGAACTGGGAACGTATAATATCCAGGCTGAACGGATAGAAGATGCAATTTCTGACAAGACCAAAGCGATCATGGTTCCGCATACGCTGGGGAATCCCATTGATCTGGACACCATTATGAAACTGGTGAAAAAAAATGATCTCTGGTTCATCGAAGACAATTGTGATGCTCTTGGTTCACGGTATCAGGGAAAACTCACCGGGACATTCGGGCACATATCCACCTGTAGTTTCTATCCGGCCCACCACATAACAATGGGGGAGGGAGGTGCTGTATGCACAAACGATCCCTTACTCAAGAAAATAATTGCCTCGTTCCGTGACTGGGGTCGCGACTGCTGGTGTGATCCTGGCTGTGATAATTCCTGTAAAAAAAGATTTGACTGGCAACTGGGAGATCTCCCTAAAGGATATGATCATAAGTATATCTATTCCCACATCGGCTACAATCTCAAGGTTACCGATATGCAGGCTGCAATCGGAGTTGAGCAAATCAGGAAATTGCCGGGTTTTATCGAGAGACGAAAGGAGAATTTTGATGCACTTTATCAAGGACTGAAAAAATACGAGAACGATTTGATTTTTCCTCGTGCAACACCGTATTCAGATCCCAGCTGGTTTGGCTTCCCGATTATTGTCCGGAAAGATGCCCCGTTCAAGCGCGATGATATTGTTCGATACCTTGAAGATCACAAGATCGCTACACGGATGCTCTTTGGAGGAAATCTCCTGAAACAGCCGGCGTATGCGGATGTGAAATACCGGGCTCCGGGTGCTCTCGTAAACACCGATCTCGTGATGGATAATTTGTTCTGGATTGGAGTTTATCCGGGGCTGTCACGGGAGATGCGTGATTATATAATTTTCACGGTTGGCGCATTTTTTAACCGGGTTTGATTGTCTTCATTGAATGCTGGTGGCGAGAAAGCAGGTAAAACTATGACAGAAAACTCTCAAAATTATGAACCTCTGGTAAGTATTTGTATCCCTGTATTTAACGGAGGAAAAACGATTCGAAAAACAATAAATTCTGTCATTAACCAGACTTACAAAAATCTGGAGATCATCATTGTTGATAATTGCTCAACGGATTCTACGGTTGAGATTGTGCAGGAATTCAAGGATCCCCGTATACGACTTATCCTGAATGATATTCATTATCCTTGTGCCGAATATAACTGGAACCGATGTTTCCAGTATGTTCATGGGGAGTATATGGCAATATTTCACGCCGATGATATTTACCTGCCAAATATGGTTTTACGTCAAGTGGAAACGTTCAGAATTTTTCCGTCGGTTGGGGCAGTTTTCACACAGGGAAACATTATCAATGAATTGAATGAGGTTGTTGGAAAGTTCATATTACCCCCAAATATTAAGAATGAGACCCTTTATTCGTATCCTGCAATATTTCTGACCACACTTGAGTATAGTGATTTCTTACCCTGTTCAAGTGCCATGTTGCGGACGGATCTCTATATGAAAATTTCACCCTTCAGGTATGATCAGTTTTATTCTGCATCTGATTTGGATATGTGGTTAAGAGCCGCAAAATGTGCCCCGATTATAATACTGGATGAAACCTTGATGAATTACCGGATTAGCAAAACCCAGGGAACATATTTAATTAATCATTCAAGAACCGCGGAATCTGATTTTTTCAAAGTAATGGATTATCATATAGAAGATAACAAGAATTCTCTTGAAATCGCGGATAGTATTAAAAACAGATATGAACTCTTCAGGTTTGAGGACCAATTAATCTGCATATTGAATCAGCATAATGAAAGTTTTAGAATTTTAAAAAAATATCTGAAAAAAATACCATGGTTTCGTTATCTGAAAATATATCTGAAAAATCCTCAACTGGTTCATCCGAGAATCTCAAGGGGCATTTTGGGAAAGATATTTTTGTTGAACGTTGAGATATTGAGTAGAGCATTCTGTTTCAGGAGTCGACCCATTAAGAAATAATGCTACGTGCGGCGGAGGAGTTATTCAGATGAAGATCCTTTTTATTGCGATGTCAGATAGCATCCATACGGCTCGATGGATCAATCAGATTGCAGACATGGGATGGGATATACATCTGTTTCCCAGCAGGGATTTTGGAGCTACCCATCCGGATTTAAAAAATGTTTCAATCTATCATTCAATGTATGGGATCAAAAATAATAATAATACGCATGTTCTGTATTATGGGCATCCGGTTTTTTCAAAGGTACTGGCAGGGATTATCCGGTTAATCATGAGTAAAATATCTCCCAATTACCGGGTGAACCAATTAAAAAAAGTAATATCTGAAGTAAAACCGGATATTATTCATTCGCTGGAGTTTCAGGCAGCGGGTTATCTGACCCTAACGGTTAAAAAAATATATCCCGAAAAATTTCCCATATGGATTGCAACAAATTGGGGTAGTGATATTTATTACTTCGGCCGTTTTCCAGAACACAAAGAAAAAATTAAAGAGATCCTCGAACACTGTGATTATTATTCCTGTGAATGTGAAAGGGATCTTGAACTGGCAAAGAAACTTGGATTTAAAGGTAAATATCTTCCAGTAATCCCTAATGCCGGGGGGTTTGAGGGGGTAAAATCTACCCCTAACCGAAAATCCAAAAAAACATCAGACCGGCATATCATCCTAGTAAAAGGGTACCAGGGATGGGCAGGACGGGCTCTCATAGGTCTCGACGCGATTGAACAATGCGCATCAGATCTCAAAAATTATAAAGTGCTGATTTATTCATGTAATTCTGCCGAAGTCAGGAAAAAAGCGAATTACCTCCATAAAAAAACCGGAATTTTCATCTCCATTTTACCTCCAGTGTCGCATGATGAACTTATGCAAATATTTGAAGAATCCCGAGTATATCTGGGCATTAGTATTTCTGATGCAATCAGTACATCATTATTGGAGTCGATGGTTACCGGAGCATTTCCAATTCAATCAGACACATCCTGTGCCAATGAATGGATTACGGATGGAATATCTGGTTTTATTGTACCAGCAGAAGATCCACGTATTGTAGCGGAAAAATTAAAAATTGCAATCAACAACGATGTACTTGTAGACCGTGCTGCAGAACTCAATACCGCAACTGCCCAAAAGAGGCTGGATTATCATTTAATTAAAAAACAAGTAATTTCTGAATATGAAAAAATTATTGCAGATTCTCATATTATAACGTGATCTGAAAGGTGATCCTCCATGAAAATCCTGATACTCGGCGCCACTGGAATGCTCGGCCATAAACTGATGCAAGTACTCTCACGGGAACATATGGTAACCGGAACAGTGCGCAGGGAAGCATCTGTTCTCGTAGATCATCCTGTTTTTTCGAAAATGGATATTCTTGGGAACATCAGTGCAGATAATTTGGAGAGTGTTCGCGCCGCAATCGACAAAGTAAATCCTGATGTAATTATCAACGGCATCGGCATCGTAAAACAACTCCCCGCCGCACAGGACCCCCTCCAGAGCATTACCATAAACGCGCTCTTCCCTCATCAGCTCGCACTAATCTGCCGACAAAAAAACATCCGACTCATTCATATGAGTACCGATTGCGTATTCTCAGGACGAAGAGGATACTACTCCGAGAAGGATCTCTCCGATGCTGAAGATTTGTATGGCAAGACAAAGTATCTTGGGGAGGTCAATTACCCGAGATGCCTCACCATCCGCACATCAATTATCGGTCGTGAACTTGATACCTCCCATGGACTGATTGAATGGTTTATGGGTCAGGAGGGGAGAACGATATATGGTTATAAAACCGCTGTGTTTTCGGGTCTGACCACGTTGGCCCTATCAGAGATCATTAGAGAAATTATTACTCTTCAACCACGACTTTCTGGGATTTATCAGGTAGCATCGGAACCGATCAGCAAATACAGTCTCCTTGTGCTGGTGAAAAAGACCTACCGTATGCTCATCTCGATCGAACCTGATGAAACTGTTGTCAATGACAAAAGCCTGAACCCGGAAAAGTTCAAAAAACAAACAAACATTAAGATTCCATCATGGGAATATATGATAAGACAGATGCATCAGGATCCAACTCCTTATGCAGCAATCAGGGAACACCATGCTCAGCAATAAAACAATTCTTGTCACCGGCGGAACAGGTTCATTAGGAAAAGTGTTGATCCGCCGTCTTCTCGCAGGAGAAATGGGAACCCCTCGAAAAATTATTGTCCTTTCCCGCGATGAAGCGAAACAACATGAAATGCGATTATCGTACCTCAACAGCAAAGCTCCGACAGACGAAATTATTTATAATAATTTCAAACGCCTGCTTGAGTTCCGTATTGGTGATGTGCGGGATTTTCACAGTGTCAGTTCAGCCCTCCAAGGTGTTGATGTTGTATTTAATGCCGCTGCATTAAAGCAGGTTCCATCCTGTGAATATTTTCCCTACGAGGCAGTCAGGACAAATATCTCCGGACCTGAAAACATCGTCCGCGCGATTCGTGAACTAAAGATTCCGGTAGAGACGGTTGTTGGAATATCTACGGATAAAGCATGCAAACCAGTAAATGTTATGGGTATGACGAAGGCACTTCAGGAACGTATCTTTATTACAGCAAATCTGGATTGTCCACATTCCCGCTTTATTTGCGTACGGTATGGAAATGTGCTTGCGTCACGCGGTTCAGTAATTCCACTGTTTCATGAACAGATTCTTGCAGGAGGCCCGGTTACTATCACGACTTCGGATATGACCCGGTTTTTACTGAGTCTGGATCAGGCTGTGGATACCATATTTGCAGCATTGCGGGGTGCGAAGCGTGGTGAAACTTATATCCCACGAGTCCCCTCATCAAAAGTTACGGATATTGCTCAAGTCCTTATTGGCGAGCGCAAGATAAAGACGGTCATCACCGGGATTCGTCCCGGGGAGAAGATCCATGAGATCCTCGTTTCGGAAGAAGAATCCCATCGGACGATTAAGCGTGGGAGCTACTATGTCATACAACCGATTCTTCCCGAACTTTGCGTTCCCGATGAGAAAGATATCCCGCTGGGTCAGGAATTTTCATCAAAAGATAATGTGATGGCTCCGGGGGAACTCAAAGAGATATTGGTGAAATTTGATCTGATGGTCAAAGAACATCCTACAACAAACGGGGAACTACTTCGATGAAAGTGATGACAATTTTGGGTACCCGCCCTGAAATTATTCGTTTGAGTCGTGTTATTGATAAACTGGATTCGCATTGCACCCATATCCTCATCCATACTGGTCAAAATTTTGATAAAAATTTGAGCGATATTTTTTTTGAAGACCTCAAAATAAGAAAGCCAGATTATTTTCTCAATGTCAAAGGCACCTCATTTGGTGAACAAATTGCACAGATACTCGATGAAATTGAAAAAGTAATTCGCAAAGAGCGTCCCGATAGAATTCTGATCCTTGGAGATACTAACAGTAGTTTGTCGGTAATTATTGCAAAACGTATGGGGATTCCTGTGATCCATATGGAAGCAGGAAACCGGTGTTTTGATGACAGAGTTCCGGAGGAAGTAAACCGCAGGATCATTGATCACAGCAGTGACTTGTTACTACCCTATACTGAACGCAGCCGTATGAACCTCCTGTTGGAAGGGATTGGGACGGACCGGATTCATGTTATCGGAAATCCAATTTTTGAGGTTATCGAATATTATCAAAAACAGATCGGTGATTCTGATATCCTTCAGCGCCTAGACCTTAAAAAAGGGAACTATTTTCTTGTTACCCTGCACCGTGCGGAAAATGTTGATCATCAAAAAAGACTTGGTGAATTTCTCGAAGCGTTAAAACTCTTGGCGGTAGACTACCAGATACCCATCGTGTGCAGCCTGCATCCGCGAACCAAAGACAAGCTTGAGCAGTTCGGCCTCAGGAAAACGGTATCACCCATTCAGTTCCATAATCCATTCGGTTTTTTTGATTTTATCTGTCTCGAAAAGCACGCTCTTTGCGTGCTTAGCGACAGTGGTACTGTCCAAGAGGAGTGCTGCATATTCCATATCCCTAATGTTACGATTCGGGATGTCACGGAACGGCCGGAGACCCTTGAATGTGGGAGTAACATCCTCTCTGGAGCAGATAGGGAATCAATTGTAAATTGTGTCAGGCTTGTCCTTTCTCAGACCCCGGAATGGAATGAACCGAAAGAATATGTGAATAAAACAGTCAGCACGGCAGTCACTAAAATTGTACTAGGGTTTAATCGATCAAAGACAAACCCTGCATGAGATTACGGAAGAGCATTTCCCAACAAGTATGAAACGATTTGCACTTATTTCAACGGCCCTTCCCCCGGCTCAGTCCGGTCAATCAACGGTAATTTTTCATCTTCTTAAAGGATTTGATCCTCGAAACTATTGCTTGATAACCCAGAAAAATCTCCACCAGTATATTATTAAACCTAAATGTTCAGCACGATTGCCGGCGAATTACCATTTTTTAGGCCCTGATCACCAGGTTACAAAAATTTTAGTGGAAATTGCAGTAAAATTCAGATGTAAGAAAATACTAAAACAGATCTTGGAAATCCGTATCCGCCAAATTAAAAAAGTTCTTCGTAAAGAACATTGTGATGCGGTTATTGCATGTACTTCTGATCTCTTTGATCCGCCGGCTGCGTTTTTTGTCAGCCGTGATCTCGGAATTCCCTTCATTTTTTATGCATTTGATTATTATTCCAATAACTGTACCGATGAGTTGGTCCATTCATTCTGTGCAGAATACGAACCTGACCTTGTTAGGGGTGCTGCACAGGTTATTGTCCCAAATGAATGCCTGAGGGATGAATATCAAAAACAGTTCGGAGTTACACCAACTGTAATTTATAATCCGTTTGATCTTGATGAGTATGAAAAAAATGTTCAAGCAAGTTGTAAAAAAAAGATCGTTACCCCCCACGAGAAAACTATTGTATATACTGGAGCAGTTTATGAAGCCAATTATGAAGCATTCCGAAATTTAATTACAGCCATCCAATCTCCCGAACTGCCAGCTCTCGTGGTTCATCTTTACACCCCCCAGTCGGAGCGTCGTCTTCTCGAAAATGGTATTACAGGACCAGTAGTAATACGCCATGATGCACAACCGATACATGCAATACCTGCAATTCAGCAGAATGCAGATATCCTCTTTCTTCCGTTATCTATCAAGTCTCCATTTAGCCGAAGTATGATAAGAACGGCCGCTCCCGGAAAAACAGGGGAGTATCTTGCATCAAAGAGACCCATTTTGGTCCATGCACCAAGGGACTCGTTTATTGCATGGTATTTTAGGAAATATCAGTGCGGAGTGGTTGTTGATGATGATGATCCAAAAACATTAGCAATGGCTATCATCCATCTTCTTGAAGATAAAACGTTGCAGAAAACAATTACTGAAAATGCTCTTTTACGAGCAAAAGAAGATTTTAATCTGCAGGGTGCCCAAAAAAAATTCAGGAATATTTTAAATCTTGAGTGATAGATCCTTCTTAAAATACTATAACATTTAATAACTGTTGGAATTATTTAAAAAATATATGGAGATACGATATCCTTTGAGGTTTATAATCAAATAGGGAAAACCGGTTGTCTTGTTCTCTTTTTATAAAACCTGTGTGTATGACGTTCATCGCACATGGCTCAAGCGTTTCACAATTCGAAATCGAGCTGTAAAAAAAGAGTTTATTAATTTACATCAGTGCATTGGATTTTTTCATACTCGGGTTTTATTAATCAAAGAAAACCTAGCCGGCAAACCTCTATTTTCCTCCTAGATCACCCCCATCTCACTCAACCGTGCCGGCAAATACTTCTTCGTCACAAAGTCAAGCCCCCTCGCCGCAAACGCCTGCTGTTCCGATTTCAGTCCCAGCTCGAGCTGCAAATTGATCTGCTTCTTCCAGTACTCCGTTGCAAACCGGGGATCGGTCAGCTCCGCGTTCAACGCCTCGACATCCTTATCCGACAACTTGTCTGATGGCAGGTTGTAATCCCGGATATCGCTTGGCTGAAGCCCTAAAAACTGCGCCTTTGGGGTTGCGAGCAGCTCGGACATATGGGCGCTCTTGATTGCCCCGTACGCCACGGACGCGTAAATCCGGTACGACCACGGGTCGCCATCGGTAAAGACGAGAATGGGCAGGTTCCAGGTCTGGCTGATCCGGTTGAGCAGCCTCCGTGACGACCGGGCCGGCTGCCCTTTGAGGTGGAGGAGGATCGCGTTGTACTCGTCGTCAAACCCGTTCTCGATCAGCCGGTCGTACATACCGCCTGTTTCCATGGCAATCAGAAATTTCGCATCGTGATCAACGAGTTCGAGGTTCTCCACATTGTTCGGGATGGAGTAC
>Ga0160425_1001204_pt1 | contig 26388 bp, 26 predicted proteins | sample BioMet8_FD_108193 | JGI IMG/M metagenome (GOLD analysis project Ga0160425, IMG submission 108193) | Microbial communities from bioreactor (seeded with sewage sludge) at Lawrence Berkeley National Lab, California, USA - Biofuel... | ecosystem: Engineered > Bioreactor > Anaerobic > Unclassified ...
GTAACGGTGTCGCCGACCTGGGTATCCTTCACGTTTTTGATGGAGGCGGTGAAATAACCCACCTCGCCGGCCTGCAGGGCGGCGGTAGGCTCATAGCCCAGCGGTTTCAGATAGCCGCACTCCAGAATGGTGTACTGGGCGCCGGTGGCCATCATGCGGATGGTCATGCCCTTGCGGATGGTGCCCTGCCGAATGCGGAAATAGACGATGACGCCCACATAGGGGTCGTACTGGCTGTCAAAGACCAGCGCCTGCAAGGGTGCCGCCGGGTCGCCGGAGGGTGCGGGAATGCCGGCGACAATGTCCTCCAGCACAGCCTCCACATTGGTGCCCAGCTTGGCGGAGATCTCCGGCGCGTCCATGGCGGGCAGGCCGATGATGTCCTCCACCTCGTGCTTGGATTTCTGAGGATCGGCGGCGGGCAGATCGATCTTGTTAAAGACCGGCAGGATCTCCAGATCATGTTCCATGGCCAGATAGGTGTTGGCCAGTGTCTGGGCCTCCACGCCCTGGGTGGAATCCACCACCAGCACCGCGCCCTCGCAGGCGGCCAGCGACCGGGACACCTCGTAGTTGAAGTCCACATGGCCCGGGGTGTCGATGAGGTTGAGCTCATAGGTCTGGCCGTCGCGGGCCTCGTAGCTCAGGCGGACGGCGCGGGACTTGATGGTGATGCCCCGTTCCCGCTCCAGATCCATGTTGTCCAGCAGCTGGTTTTCCATCTCCCGTTCAGGGACGGCATGGCACAGTTCCAAAAGCCGGTCGGCCAGGGTGGATTTGCCATGGTCAATATGGGCGATGATACTGAAATTGCGGATTTTGGATTGTTCGATCATAGATGTTACCTCAAATAAGAAATCAATGCTTCACAGCAGTCCCCTGCTGCGTTCATCGGCCGTATGGATAATCTGCGCCACGCTCTGATTCAGGCCGGGGTAGGCGGTGGTAATGCTGTCGGAGGATATTTCCGGAAAATCGCCGTTGCTGCAGGCATTCAGCGCGGTGATATACCGTGCCTTGCTCAGCGACATATCGGCGGCGATAAGGCCGGCGTTAAAGGCGGCGGCGTCGGTGGCGAAGAAGTCCTCGTTGCCGCCGGCCCGGCGGTACAGGTGCCGCATCATCTGATACAGCGCGTCGCTGAGGTAGTCGCCGGCGGCAGTGATGGCCTCCCGGGAACCCAGCTTGCTCAGCAGGTCGAACAGCACGCTGACGGTGTTCACCACCAGTTTTTTTTGCAGCGTGGCCATGATGCTGCCCTTGAGCGTACCCTTTTCCGCGCTGGAATCGTAAATTTCCTCAGCGTCGATGATGACGCCGTCCCGGGACAAAGTGCGCCCCATAAGATATTCTCGGGCAACGTGGTAATAGTCGCAGGCCTTCACCACGAAGGCAAGGCCGGGTTCCCGAATGCCGTTTTCATAGTGGCTCAACAGCGCCTGTGAGATACCCAGCGCAACTGCCGCCTTGCGCTGGCTGATCCCCTTTTCCTGTCGCAGCAGGGAAAGGGTGCGGGAAAAGTCGGTGGACAATTCAATCACCCATTCTCTCTATTCTTTCTATTCTCTCTGTTATCCTGTAACCTTTACAGTAGGTATAGTGTAACTTTCTTTATACAAAAAGTAAATATGCAAACCTCCAAAAAACAGAGGCGGATTTCTCCGCCTCTGCCAAATTTCACAGGAAGGGATGGTCCTGTGCGCTTTGCAACGTTACGGTTTTGACCGCTGATCCGCCAGCGAAATACCCAGCGAGCAGCAGATGCCCACCGCCGCCAGAGCGACGATCAGCAAAAACGTGGCGCTGTAAGAACCGCTTTTGTCAAAAAGGGCCCCCGCCGCAGTGCTGCCGAAAGAAGCGATGATCAGGTTGGAGTTCACCAGCGGGAAGTTGATGGGGTAGTTGGCGGGGCCGAAGTAGCTGCGGATAAAGGCCGAGTTGGTGGGCGTCACGCCGCCGTAGGCCAGTCCCGCCACGATGAAGCCCGCCACCAGCACCGCCGTGCTGCCGCTTTTAAGGGCAAAGAGCAACACTGCCGCCGTGATCAGAAACAACACGTTCACCAGCTGCATGGAAAGGCTTCTGCCCCGTTTGTCGTACATACCGCCGAAGAGCACCCGGCCGATGGCGTTGAAAACAGAAATCAGTCCCACGATGGTGGCCACGGCGCCCGGCGTCACCGACGGGCCGATCTCCCGGACGATGGAGCTGGCCTGGCTGATAAGGGCCAGACCCGCGGCGCTGAGGGCGATGGCCCACACATAGTACAGCCAGAAGGCGGGCCGCCGCAGCATCACGGCCGGACGGCAGTCCTCCCGGCAGACGACGGTTTTCTTCTGTCCCGCGGGGGCCTTGAAATCCTTCCCCGGCGCCTCGAAAAAGAAGGCGCAGAAAGCCAGCACCGCGCAGATGACGATGCCCATGACCACGAAGGACAGGCGCCAGCCCCCCACATAGGCGGGGGTCCACGCCTGATAGAGCTTGCCCACGATAAAGCTGCCGATGCCGAAGCCCATAAGCAGCACGCCGGAGATAAAGCCCGGCTTGTCGGGAAACCACCGCACCACGGTGCTCACCACGGCGTTGTAGGCAAGGCCGGAGCCAAGGCCGCACAAAACGCCGAAGGCCAGATACAGTCCCAGAAGCGACTGTGCCCGGGAGGCCAGGTAAAAACCCGCCAAAAAGCACACGGCGGCCGCCCATACGTTGACTCTGGCGGACATTTTGCCCGCCAGCACGCCGCACAGAAGCTGGCCCAGGCAAAAGACGATCATCACGATGGTAAAGGTCAAGGAAAGCTGTGCCTTGGTCCACTGGGGAAATTCGGCGGCAATGGGAACGGACATGACGCTCCAGGCGTAGACAAGGCCCGCGAAAAGCAGGACCGTCACGCCTGCCGCCACATAGGTCCACCGGCTGCGCTGTTTCATAGGGAATCCCTCCGCAATCATTTGTGTCAGTTTGTGAGGATCAGTATAACAGAAAACGGGGGCATAGGGAAGCGCGATCTCATTTTCCCTGTGCCCCTGTTTTTTCAGATCCTGGCGGCCTTGCCCACGGCCAGGCCCTTGGCGAACGCCTCTTTGTTCAGCGGGATCATGGCGGGCTTTTTGCCCAGCTGCCTGACAACGGTATCCAGCACCACGTCCTCAGGCACCACCTGGGTACAGCCGATGTAGGCGCCCAGCATGATGATGTTCAGCACCTTGGGGTTTCCCATCTCCAGCGCCATCTCGGTGACGGGGACGGACACCACCTTGATGTCGGTGCGCTCCACGCGGCTGGTGACGATGGAGCTGTTGATAAACAGCGTGCCGCCGGGCACCAGCTTGTAGAGGAATTTGTTGAGGCTGGGATCGTTCATCACGATCAGGTCGTCCATGGCGTCGCCCAGGGGTGCGCCCACCTCCTCGTCGGAGATGACCACATAGCAGTTGGCGGTGCCGCCGCGCTGCTCGGCGCCGTAGGAGGGGAAAAAGGTCACGTTTTTGTCGGTGGCTTCGCAGGCGGCGTAGGAGAGCATCTTCCCCAGAAGCATCACGCCCTGGCCGCCGAAGCCGGCTACCATCAGATTTCTTTCCATCTTACTTGCCCTCCTCTTCCTTGCTTCTGTCGCGGATCACGCCCAGAGGGAACTCCTTGAGCATCTTGTCGCTGATGAAATCCAGCGCGTCCAGCGGGCTCAGGCCCCAGTTGGTGGGGCAGGAGGTGACGATCTCCACCATGGAAAAGCCCTTGCCGGCCAGCTGGTTTTCAAAGGCCTTTTTGATGGCGGCTTTTGTCTTGCGGACGTTGGCGGGATTGTTGCAGCTGGTGCGCTCCAGATAGTAGGGGGCGGTGAGCTGGTTGAGGATCTCGCACATATGCATGGGATAGCCGTGTTCCTTGGGATCGCGGCCGTTGGGGGCGGTGGTGGCCTTCATGCCCACGAGAGTGGTGGGTGCCATCTGGCCGCCGGTCATGCCGTAGATGCCGTTGTTGACGAAGATGACGGTAAAATTTTCGCCCCGGTTGGCGGCGGACATGGTTTCCGCCAGACCGATGGCGCCCAGGTCGCCGTCGCCCTGATAGGTGTAAACCACGTTGGAGGGAGTGGAGCGCTTGATGCCGGTGGCCACGGCGCAGGCGCGGCCGTGGGGAGCGGTGGTGTTGTCGTAGGTCACATATTCCATGGCCAGGCCGCAGCAGCCCACGCCCAGCACCAGCGTGGTTTTGTCCACCACGTTCAGCTCCTCCAGCACCTCGCCGATGAGTTTAAAGACGGTGCCGTGCATACAGCCGGGGCAAAAGCCGGAAACCATCTCTTTTTTGAATGTTTTGGTGCGGGCATATACTTTTTCCATTTTGCTTGCCTCCTTACTTCGCGCAGAGTGTTCTGACGGCGTCCATGATCTCGTTGCGGCTCATGATCTCGCCGCCGGCGTGCAGGCAGGTTTCGATGGGGCAGCGGCCCAGCACGCCCAGCTTCACGTCCTCCGCCATCAGCGCGGGGATGCACATCTCCACGTCCAGAATGGCCCGGACGCGCTTGTAATCCAGCTTTTCAAAGGACTCGCAGGGGAAGGGGGAAACGGTCTTGGGACGGATGAAGCCCACCTTCAGCCCCTCCTGCCGCAGCAGCTTCACGGCGGAGCGGGCGATACGGCCGGAGATGCCGTAGGCAGTGACCACCACCTGGGCGTCGTCCAGGTACAGCTCCTCCACCTGCACGTCCTTTTTCCAGGACTCGTAAAGGGCGGCGTTGTCCAGGCAGGTCTTTTCCTGCGCCTTGGTGGACCAGTGGCCCGGTGAGATAAAGGAGCGCTCCTCGGTTTCGGGGTCGTGACCCACCAGCGCCCAGGGGCGGCAGTCCTCTTTCAGCTTTGCCACCTCTTCGGCGGAGCGGGGCTCCGGCAGCTCCACCGGCTCCATGATGGTGCCCAGCACGCCGTCGGCCAGCACCAGCACGGGGTTGCGGTCCCGCTGGGCGTAGTCGAAGGCGGCATAGGTCATGTCCACGGCTTCCTGCACCGTGGCGGGAGCCAGCACCATCATGCGGAAGCCGCCGTTGCCGCTGGCGCGGGTGGCCTGGGCATAGTCCTGCTGGGCGGGCTGGATGGCGCCGATGCCGGGGCCGCCCCGCTGCACGTTGACGTAGACCATGGGAATGCGGGCGGAGGCCATAAAGGAGATGCCCTCGCTCATGAGGCTGATGCCGCAGCTGGAGGAGGAGGTCATGGCGCGGGTGCCGGTCTGGGCGGCGCCGTAGACCATGTTGATGGAGGCCACTTCGCTCTCGCCCTGGACAAAGTGGCCGCCCACCTCGGGCAGGCGCCGTGCCAGATATTCCGGCACTTCATTTTGCGGGGTGATGGGATAGCCGGCAAAGAACCGGCAGCCGGAACGAACGGCTGCTTCCGCGATGGCCTCGCAGCCCTTCATGAATTTTCTTGCCATTGCCTTTTCCTCCTTATTTATATACTTCGATGGCCGCGTCGGGGCACATGCTGGCGCAGATGGCGCAGCCGATGCAGTTCTCCGGGTGGACGGCCACCACATAGGGATAGCCCTTGGAATTGACGTTTTCGCCTGCCGCCAGCACGCCCTTGGGGCAGAACTTGACGCAGTACAGGCAGCTCTTGCAGCTTTCGGTGCGGATGGTGATTTCTGCCATGATTTTCAGTTCCTCCTTTATTGATGGTCATAAAACAGATATCGTATTACGGTTGTATCCAGGGATATCTCAGGTGCAGCTGCAGCGGCAGCAGCGGCAGCTGTGTCCGGGCGGACACCTCGCCGTACAAGCGCTGCTGCACGCAAGCCGCCTCCACAGGCGCATAGGGCGAGAGCATCCGGACGGTCTTGTCGAGGCCCTGCAGGAATTCCTCAGCGGTGGTTTCCTCTCCCAGATTGGGGTTGGCCAGCAGGCGGAATTTCCGCAGCCGCGCCGCCTTCAAAACGGCCGACAGCGTGCCGTCCACCGCCAGGATGTCGCCGCTCCACGGGCGGTAGACGTTCACCACATAAAAGACGGATGTTTCCTCCCGTTCCGTCAGGTGGGAAAACCCGCCGATGAGCCGGGCGCCGGTATCGCTGCCGCCCGCGTCCATGATGACCAGTGCCTCCTGATCCAGCAGCAAGGGCACAACGCCGCCCACCTGCGTGGGGGCGTCGGCCTTTTGCTCCTCAAAGTGAAAGACGACCCCCGCCGCCTCCAGTGCGGCCCGGGCGTCCCGCGACCGGAACAGGGGCTTCGTCTGGTCCATATCGAAGAAATGGACGGGCCGCTCCTGTGCGGCCGCCAGATACAGCGCCAGCGACATGGCGATCTCGCTTTTGCCGCAGCCTGCCTCGCCCAGAAACACAAAGTTCTTGCTTCCCCGCAGCAGCTCCTGCCAGGCATCTTTCATGGCATTCGTCCTTTCAGAATGTGTAAAAAAAATATATTTGTATAAAATTTTTATATTTGTATTCTATCGCCGCTTGATTTGTTTGTCAATAGCGATTATACTGAAAACAGAGAATATGGCAAAACAGCGGATAAAGATGAGGGAATTTATGGAAGATGCAAGAGAAGGATTGTTGAAGGGGCTGTGCGCCTTTCTGGCCCAGACGCTGGGCGGCGAAACGGAGATCGTGCTGCACGACGGCGAAGGGCGCATTCTCTGGATCGCCAACGGGCAGATCACCGGGCGGGAAGCCGGGATGGTGGAGCAGCGCACGTCCATGGAACTGCTGGCGCGTCAGTCGGCGGCGCAGGGCAGTGATTTCTGTTCCGGTTACAAGAGCTTCAGCCGGCAGGGAAAGCCCTTGAAGTCCTCCAGCTTTTTTGTGCGGGGCGAGGGCGGCCGTGTGGACTACACCCTTTGCATCAATCAGGACATCAGCGCCTATCTGCGCCTGCAGGAGCAGCTCGACCGGTTCATCGGGGGCGTACCGCTGACGCAGGCGCCGGACCCGGACAAGGACACTCTGGACGACGTGCTGATGAAGATGATCCTGCAGGAGATGGAGCGCAGCAAGCCGCTGGACATTGACTCCCGGGAGGAGAAGCTGCGGCTCATCGGGCGGCTGAACGAGCGGGGCGTATTCGCGGCCCGGGGGGCCACCGCCACCGTGTGCGAGCTTCTGCACATTGCCCAGCCCACGCTCTACAAGTATCTGCAGGAGCTGAAGCCATGAAAAACGGTATGGAAGGCTTTGCCTACTGCAAGCTGGAGATCTTTATCCCCGCCTCGCATCTGCCGGTGCTGCGGGAGGCACTGCGTCAGGCGGACGCGGGTCACATCGGCTGTTATGACAGCTGTCTTTCCTGCAGTCCCGTAACAAGCTCCTGGCGCCCGCTGCCGGGCAGTCATCCCTATGACGGGGCGGAAAACGTTCTGCGCACGGCCCCTGAGGTAAAGGTGGAGGTCGTCTGCCCTGCCGCGTCGGCGGAGCGGACGGTGGCGGCCGTCAGGGCGGTGCATCCCTACGAGGTTCCGGTCATCAATGTGATTCCGCTGTGGATGATCGGGGCGGAGATGTGAGCGCTTTTTTTCGGGCCATGGGCCCGCCTCATCGTTTTTTCAGAGCCGGGCTGCGCGGGGATTTCCCGCGCAGCCCGTTTTATCGGCTCGCCGCCGGGTCGGCGGCGCGGAAGCGCATTTTTCCGCCGCCGCATCTTTTTCTTGTTTTCGTTGCCGTGAAAGGAAAATTCAGGTCGGTTTTCGGCCCATATGCGTTAAAAAAACAAAAAAAACTTGACGCGGGCATAAAAACAAGGTATCATACCCACTGTAACGATTTTGTAACTTTTAGGAGTTATTGACAGGATGAGTGGACATCAGACGATACAATCGGATAAAATCACAAGGCGTCCGCCGAAGCATTCTTTTTGGCAGCGGTGGCGGCAAAGCCTGAAGGACTGGGCCTGGTATCGCACGGAACATCCGGATCAATTTGATCTGAACATCCAGCGTTTTTTGCGGCGGTCCGGCCGCCGGGTCGGCGCTTTTTTGGCTCATGCCAGGCGCAGCTGGCACCGTGTGGTGACGGAGAAGCGCGCGCGCCGGTTTCCCGAGTCGGACCACCCGGTCCTGCAGCTTTTTCTGTTTGCCTGGGGTTCTCTGCCCCGGATCGGAGCCCACTTCACGGAATGGGCACTGGCGCACCGGCAGCATGTGATCGCGGTCAACGGGCGGCGGCGGTCCTGGTTTGAAGAAATGAAGATCCACCCTGTGGGGTTTTTGGCAGGCGCCATGGGGATTGCGGCGGTGGGGCTGCTGCTTTCGTTTTACACCATCGGCACCGCCGCGCGATACAACGGCATCACGCTGGGCGTCGTCAGCGGGCGCAGCATCTCTGCACAGGTGGCAGATCTGGAGGCGGTGACCCGGAATACATTGGGGCAGTCGGACTACCGCATCAACGCCTCTTTACTGGAAACGCAGACAGGGCTTGTCCTCCGCAAGAACGTGGAAGCGAAGGAAGTAATGGAGAAGAAGCTCTCCGAACACATCGGCCTCGTGGACTACGGGTATGTGCTGTATGTCAACGGCGAACCCATTGCCGCCACGGAATACAGCGGTGCGCTGGAAGAGCTGCTGGAGCAGCTGAAAAAGGGGTACGTCACCTCCAACACGGTGCGCTGCGATTTTGAAGAGGACGTAGAGATCCGCGAGGAGTATGTGGATTCCTCCTATATGATGAATCTCGGCTATATCGCCGAACTGCTCAACGGGACCAAGGAAGGCGAAGTCACCTACACGGTGCAGCCCGGCGACGTCTGGTCGCTGATTGCGGAGGCCTACGGGAAAACCGTGGAAGAGCTGCTGGCCGCCAACCCCGGTTACGACGTCAGCAAGTTGGCGGTGGGCGAAGTGCTGACCATCAGCAATGCGGTGCCCTATCTGACGGTGAAGAATGTGGAGCGCCAGCAGTATGTGCAGCAGGTGCCCTATGATGTGGAATATGTGGACGATGAGAGCATGTACCAGGGCGACTCCTCGGTGATCTCCGCCGGCGCCTACGGTACGGCGGACGTGATGGCCAATGTGACCTATGTCAACGGCGAGGAAGTGGAACGCGAGATCGTATCCACCGCCGCACTGACCAGCCCCGTGACGGAGGTGCAGGCCCGCGGCACGAAGGAGCGGCCCACCTGGCTGCCCACGGGCAATTTCCGCTGGCCCTGCTACGGCCTTATCACCTCCTATTTTGGGGAGCGCAGCACCGGTATTTCCGGCGCCTCCACCTACCATGAGGCCATTGACATCGCCAGCTCCTACGGTACGCCGATCTGTGCGGCCGACGGCGGCACCGTGGTGACGGCGGGCTGGTCGGGCGGTCTGGGCTATCTGGTGGTCATCGACCACGGCAACGGCTACATGACCTATTACGGCCACAACAGCTCCATCATCGTCAGTGTGGGCGATCATGTGTATCAGGGCCAGCAGGTGGCCCGTATGGGCTCCACCGGCATCAGCAGCGGCAACCACTGCCACTTCGGCGTTCTGAAGAACAACACCTTTGTCAATCCTCTGAATTACCTGCCCTGAACAGAAACAAAATGCCCGCGGCGAGAGCCGCGGGCATTTTTGTTTGCGCTCAGTTATTCAAAAAGGCTGGCCTGATACGGCAGATCGAATTTGCCGATGTTCTTCACCTGGTCGGCGTTTTTTTCTGTCAGCAGGTCGGTGACGGCCATTTTGCGGAGGATATTTTTCACCGTCACATCCAGCTCGCTTCCCTCACGGTAGTCCGCCGGGAAGATGAAATCCACCCGCCCCTTGGCCAGCAGATCCTCCACGCCCACGCGGTTGGTTTCCTGGTACACGGCCAGCGCCTGTCCGCCGTAGGCCTTCATCATCTTCATGCAGGGCACGTCGGAAAGGCCGTCGCCCATGTAGATCATGTTGGTGAAGGGCACGCGCTTGCTGTCGTCGGGCATGGAGGCGTTGAGGTCCCTGTCGTTGGCCACGTCCAGCACGCCCTTGTTGATGCGGTAGACAAACTGCGTCTTGGCGGTAAAGTTCACGTCCAGCTTGGGCCAGACAGGCCGCCCCTCTTCGTTGTAGTAGAACTCGCTGGCGTAGATCTCCCTGAACTCTCCGCCCAGGCCGGAGCCCTCGATGATCTCCCGCAGGCCGGAGGAGAGGATATAGTGCTCCACCTGCACGCCCAGCGTTTCCCCGAAGGCGTTGATGCGGCCGAACCACTCCCGCACGCCGGGGAAGAGCTGGATATTGCGGCCCTTTTCCACCAGGCTTTCCCTGGTGAGGGGCAGGCCCTTCTCCTCCGATTTGCGGAGCATGGTGTACATATACGCCAGGATGCCGTCCATATGTTCCCGCCAGCCGAAGCTGTTGGCCTCGTGCCAGAATTCGCTGGGGGTCATGCCGAGGCTGGGGATAAAGGAATAGTCCTGCATATCAGTGGTGCAGAGCGTCTTGTCAAAATCATAGAGGAATGCGATGATAGGCTTTGTATGCGGCATAAGCGACACTCGCTCCTTTCGCTCAGACACAGCCTGACAAAAAAGCGGCCCGCGAGAGCCGCTTTTTGATACACATGTCAGTGCGCTGTTTACTTTTTGGGGGCATTTCCGCTGTAATTGCGGCCAAACTTCAGATCGTTGAGGTCCATTTTGAAGCCGGAGGCAAAGGGGTTGTCGTCCTTCGCGGGTTCCGCCGCCGGCGCCGGATCGGCCGCGGGCGTTTGATTGGCAGGTGCCGGAGCGGCTTCAGGCGCCGGCTTCTGATAGCGATCCAGAATATTCTTTTCGATCTCGAACACGGCGGTGTCGCCGACGGATTCTTCAGGCGCCGCTGCCGCCTCGGCTGCTGCCTCCGCCGGTGCGGATTTTTCCGTCAGATCCATTTCGGGCAGCTCCCGCAAAAGGGCGGCCTGGCCCTCCACCATTTCCAGCGTATGGCGGAGAAAATCTCCGAAATGATCCTTTGCGATCTGCAGCCGCTGCTGTGCGTCGCGGGTGGCGGCCTCCATGGCGCTGACCTTGGCAGCCGCCTCGGAAGCGGCGTCGGTCAGGATCTGCTGTTTCTGAGTCTGAGCTTCCTGCACCAGCTGCGTCGCCATTTTCTGCGCGGTCAGGAGTGTAGAGCGCATGGCGTCCTCGGTTTCCCGATATTCCTCCACCTTCTCGGCCAGCACCTTCATCTTGGCCTTGAGGGCGGCGTTCTCCTTGTAGAGAGCAGTGTAATCCTCTGTGAGCACATCGAGGAACTCGTCCACCGATGCCATATTGTACCCGCCAAACGAGGCTTTTGGAAACGCTTTTTCGGAAACTTCCTGCGGTGTCAACATGCAAATCCCTCCGTATTCGTTACTCTATTTCTCTTTTTACAGGTAAAGCCCGTTGTTCTCCAGTTCGTCGATGAGATCGCCCATGATATCCACGGAATAAGGTGTGATGATATAGGTATTGGCGGCCACTTTCTTGATTTTCCCGTCCCCGGCATAGGCGACGCCGGAGAGGAAGTCCACCAGACGGCGGGCCACATCCTTGTTTGTCGATTCCAGGTTCAGCACCACGGTGCGTTTTTCGCGCAGGTGGTCGGCGATCTCGGAAGCATTCTCAAAGCGGTCCGGCTTCACCAGCACCACCTTCAGCTGTGCCGTGGCGTGGATATTGACCACCTTGTTGCGGCGTTCTTCCTCCTTGCGGGCATCCCTGCGGTCGTCCTTCCGGTCGTCGAAATAACCGGGCGCATCTTTTGGATCGGAGAAATCCTCACTGTCGTCGTAATCCTCGTCATCATAGGGGTGTATAATCTTCTTCAGTTCATCCATCAAGCTCATAAGAATTCCTCCCGCATCAATTTTGTGCGTAATTTCTGGCCCCGAAGATGGCCGTACCCACGCGGATCATATTGGAGCCGGCACGGATGGCATCCTCAAAATCGCCGCTCATGCCCATAGAAACATATATCAATTTATTATCGTACAATTTTTCATTTATGTCAACAAAAAGGGCCTTTACTTTTTCAAAATAGGGCCGATTTCCGTGGGGAACGGTTTCTACAGGCGGGATGGCCATGAGTCCCTGCACGTTCACATGGGGCAGGCGGCGTGCCATGGCGGCGGCCTCCGGCAGATCGGCGGGGGCAAAACCGCTTTTGGCCTCCTCGCCGCCGATATTGACTTCCAGCAGGATATTCTGCACGATATCCAACTTTTCGGCCTGTTTTTCAATTTCATTGAGCAGCTCCGCGGAACCCACGGACTGGATCAGGTCCACCTTCCCCACCACCTGTCTGACCTTGTTGCGCTGCAGGTGTCCGATAAAGCAGAGAGGGCGCCCGGCGTAGGCGTTCTGCGCCAGCTTGGCGGTCATTTCCTGCACCCGGTTTTCGCCCAGTGCGTCGATGCCGGCGGCGATGGCCTCCCGGCAGGTGTCGGCGTCGTTCATTTTGCTGGCGCCCACCAGCATGATGTCGGCGGGATCGCGGCCGGCGGCGATGGCGGCTGCCGCCATTCTTTGGCGGACATCGGCAATATTTTCAGCGATTGACATGAAAAAGATCTTCCTTTCCTGCAAAAAATGCAATAGCTGTTCTCAGCGGATGACCTGTCCTTCGGTGATGGCGGCGGCGCTGACGATGATCTGATCGCCGGAACGCAGCAGCGCGGTACCTGACGCGCCGGCGTGCGGCTGGACAAGGCAGAAGCCGTCCCCCTGATAAATCACGTCCACCGGCTTGAAGGCGGCTGTTTTCCCCACCAGACAGTAAACGCCCGACTGTCCCGACTCATTGACGCGCAGTCCGTTGGCGGGGATTCGGATGCCCGCATAGGTTTTGAGGATCACCTGTGCCGCCTGATGGCGCAGCAGCGTGGTCTGGGACAGATATTTGTCGCAGGAAAAGACGACCACACACTGGCCGTTTTCCTCCTGTCCCACGGACTTCACCGTCACGCTGATGTCCAGATCCAGTCCCTTGGCGAAGCGGAGGGTGGTCTGTCCGCCCGCGGTGAGGCGGGCGGCATCGGTGCTGGAAATGGCGGCGGCATAGTACCAGATACTGCTGCCGATCAGCTTCCCCACGTTGGAAGACGCGTCGGTGGCCTTGAGCTGGCTGAGGGCCGAAGGCGTCAGTGTTGTGACGTTCGAAGGCGTCAGCACGGACTCATAGCCGTCGCACACGGCGGAGTAGACGCCCGCCTGGCTGGCGGTGATCTCCACGGCGCCGGTGAGGGCGGCGTTGAGGCTGTCCACCTGCGCCTGGGTCTGCTGGATACGGGCGAGGATCTCCTCCTGGGAGGCGGCGGAATAATCCCGCTTAAGGATCTGGGATTTCAGCGTGGACGCGGCGGTTTCGGCGGCGGAATAGTCAGAGCGCCCCAGCTGTCCGCGCAGGGTCAGCATTTCCTGATCAATGGAGCTGTCCAGCTTCAGGGCGGCGTTGGCATCCAGATAGAATTCCTGGGCGAACTGCAGCTGCTGGAGCTGCATCTGGGCGGCGTTGAGCTCCTTTACCTTCTGCAGAGCGTCGGCACTGGGATAGGACACGGCCAGCACCTGTCCTTTTCCCACCTTTTCTCCTTCGGCGTGCAGCAGGTTCAGCGTACCGGAGCCGCTGGGGCAGATCTCCTCGTCGCGGACCAGCCATCCGTTGGCGGAGATGGCGTCCTCCAGTTTGGTGGAGTAAGCCAGCGTAGTGGCGTACGGGTCGTGAAAGTATTGATAGGCCTGTATGCCGAAATAGGCCAGGATGGCCGCGATCAGGACGGCAGAGATCAATTTGACGGGAAGGGAAGCTTTCATGGCGGATACCTCTTCAGTTTTCCTCCGCTGCCTCCTCCATAAGGGAAATGGGGCGCAGGGGAACGATGGTGGATATGGCGTGTTTGTAGATGAGCTGCTGTTTTCCCTCGGAATCCAGCACCACGGTGAAGCTGTCAAAGCCGGTGACGCTGCCCCGCAGCTGGAATCCGTTTATCAGGAAAACGGTGAGCGGCACGGACTGTTTCCGTGCCTTGGCGAGAAAAATATCCTGTAGGTTGGCTGTCTTTTGCATATCGTCCGCTCCTTTTATCTCTTTGTGCGGACGTCTGCAAAACGGCCCGTCCGCCTGGGATTAGGATAATCCCTCGGCGGTAAGGATTTCTGTCGCAATTTGGAGAGCCTCCGGGAAATTTCGGTTTTTTCCCCAGAGGATCCAGTGGATGCTGTCGTTTCGGCGCAGCCAGGTGAGCTGCCGCTTGGCGTACTGCCGGGAACGGAGCTTGACCTCCTCCACGGCCTCCGCCGTGGAAATGCGCCCGTCGGCCACGGCCAGAAACTGTTTGTAGCCGATGGCCTGCCAGGCGGTGGCGCTGCGGTCGAGTCCGCTTGCAAGCAGGCGGTTTACTTCCTCCAGAAGGCCCTGCTCCACCATGCGGTCCACCCGCTGGTCGATGAGCGCCCTCATGTCCTCCCTGTCGGCAAAGGCAAGGCCGATGTACACAGCGTCGTAGCGGGAGGGCTGTTCTCTGGTGGCGGCGTTGTGCCGGGAAATGGTTTCCCCGGTGGTCCGGTAGACCTCCAGCGCCCGCAAAATGCGCTTGACGTCCCGGGGCGACAGGCGCCCGGCGGTTTCGGGGTCCACGCGCCGCAGCTCTTCCAACAAAGGCTCGCTGCCCTCCCGGTCAAGGCGCTGCTGCAGCGCCGCCCGCACGGCGCTGTCGCGGCCGCCGGGGGCGAAGGCACTGCCCCGCACCAGCGCATCCAGATACAGCCCCGTGCCGCCCACGATGATCGGGAGCTTTCCCCGTTTCAGGATGTCCTGCATGCAGGCGTCCGCCTCGGCCGCATAGCGGGCCGCGGAGTATTGCTCCGCCGGGTCGGCCACGCCGATCATGTAGTGAGGCACGCCCTCCCTCTCTTCGGTTGTGGGGGCGGCGGTGCCGATGGCCATGCCCCGGTATAGCTGCATGGAGTCCGCGGATACCACCTCGCCGTTCATGTGCCTGGCGATCTCCACGCCCAGTCTGGTTTTTCCGCAGGCAGTGGGGCCCACCACGCAAACGACTTTCGGCGGCATGACCATGCTCCTTTCTTTTGGCCGGGCCCTCGGATCAGGCCCGCTTGAACAGTTTTTCCAGTTGGTGTCTGGTGATCTTCACTTTTACGGGGCGGCCGTGGGGGCAGTATTGGATCTGACCGGACTGCACCTTTTCCACCAGCGCCGCCAGTTCTTTGGGGTCGGAGTGCATCCCGGCCCGGATGGCGGATTTGCAGGCCATGGTGTGCAGCAGCGCATCCCGGGCGCTTTCCGCCTTCCCGCCGCCGGACAAAAACTGTTCCGACAGCTCCTCCAGCGCAGCGGGCACGTCGGCGGCGTCCACATAGTCGGGTATCTCCCGCACCAGCAGCGTGCCGCCTCCGAAGTCCTCGCAGGCAAAGCCGAACTCCCGTAAAAGAGGCAGCTGTTCCAGCAGCGCCGTGTAGGCGTCCTGATCCAGCTCAACGGTCAGGGGCGTCAGCAGTACCTGGGGCATCACCGGTGCGGGATGGGCCTTGAGCGCGTCGAAACGCAGCCGCTCGTGGGCGGCGTGCTTGTCCACCAGATAGACGGTGCCGCCTTCCGCCTCGCAGATGATGTAGGTACGCAGCACCTCCCCGGCAATGCGCCAGGGAGCAGCCGCGGCAAAGGTCTGCTGTCCCGGCATTTCCTGCGCCTGAACCGGCGGCGCGGGCATTTCCGCCGCCTTCTGTGCGCTCTTTTCCTCTGCCGTTCCGGCTGTCTGTGCGGCGGTCCGTGCCGAAACCGGGGCGGCCGCCGGGCGGGACCCGCCGTCGTTCACGGTCAGCTTCCGTCCCCACTCACTGGCGGCGGGAGGCACTCTGCTCACGAAGCTGCCCAGGGGCGCGGGCGCAGGGGACGGGGCAGGCGCCGGATTTTTCGTCCGATATTCCTCCGCCGTCATGGTCTGGTAAAAGTTTTCTTTGCGCTCCGGCGGAGCCGACTGCTCAGGAGCCGGCACGCCGAAAGCCGCCGCCCGGGGAACGGCCGATCGGGAAATCTCCGCTTTTTGCCCCGCGGGTTTGACGGAGAGCGTATCCAGCACGGTATAGTAAACGGCGTCGAACACCGTCTTGTCGCTGACGAATTTCACCACGGTCTTGGCCGGATGCACGTTCACGTCCACGGCGTTTTTCGGCAGTGTGACGTGCAGGACGCAGCCGGGGAATTTCCCCTTCATGATCTGGTTGCGGTAGGCCTCCTCCAGCGCGGCGGAGAGCAGCTGGGACTTCACGAAGCGGCCGTTGACAAAGAAGATCTGCCGGCCTCTGGTGCCGTGTCCGCTCAGGGGTTTTGTGACAAAGCCCTCCACGGTCACGTCGCCGCCGCAGCCCCTGACGGGTACCAGCCCCAGGGCGAAGTCACGGCCGAGAGCGGCGTAAACAGCGGAGAGCAGCTGCCCGTCGCCGGGCGTGTGCAGCACCTCCGCGCCGTCCTTGATGAGCTTGAAGGACACGTCCGGATGGCTCAGGGACAGGTGCTGCACGATGCCGGTGATGGCCGAGGCCTCCGCGGTGTCCTTTTTCATGAATTTCATCCGGGCGGGCGTGTTGTAAAAGAGATCCCGTACGCAGATGGTGGTGCCCTCCGGGCAGCCGGTTTCAGTGACCTCGGCCGGCACGCCGCCGTCCAGATGCAGCGCGGCGCCCATGGCCGCGCCGGTTTCCCGGGAAAAGATGTCCACGTGGGACACGGCGCTGATGGCCGCCAGCGCCTCGCCCCGGAAGCCCAGTGTGCCGATGGCGGCAAGGTCGCTTTCCGTCCGCAGTTTGCTGGTGGCGTGGCGCAAAAAGGCGGTGGGCAGCTGTTCGGGCGCGATGCCGCAGCCGTTGTCGGTGATCCGCAGGTAGGTAAGGCCGCCGTGCTCCATTTCCGCCACAACGGCGGCGGCGCCGGCGTCTATGGCGTTTTCCAGCAGTTCCTTCACCACGCTGGCCGGGCGCTCCACCACCTCACCGGCGGCGATCAGGTCGGCCACATGGGGGGAAAGGCATTGTATCTGTGCCATAGGCACCTCCTGTTACTGTAATTTCTGCTTGAGTTCGTAAAGCAGGTTCATGGCCTCCAGCGGGCTCATGGTGTCCACCTGCGCCCGTTTGAGCCGGTCGATGACCTCCGATTCGGAGATGGCGGCAAAGGACACCTGATCCTCGCTCTCCGGCAGGGCGTGGGGCTTGCCCGCCTCCTCCTCCAGTTCCCGGAGGATCCTGCGGGCCCGGCGCACCAGGTCGTCGGGGAGCCCCGCCAGCTTGGCCACTTCGATGCCGTAGCTGCGGTCGGCGCCGCCGGGGATGATCTTGCGCAGGAAGATGATGTCCTCTCCCCGGGTGCGGATGGCGATGTTGTAGTTTTTCACGCCCGGCAGACTGTCCTCCAGCTCTGTCAGTTCGTGGTAATGGGTGGCAAAAAGGGTCTTGGCCCCCAGCTTCTTTTTGTCCGCGCAGTATTCCAGCACGGCTCTGGCGATACTCATGCCGTCAAAGGTGGAGGTGCCCCGGCCGATCTCGTCGAGGATCAGCAGGCTGTCGGCGGTGGCGGCGCGGAGGATGTCGCTGACCTCAGTCATCTCCACCATAAAGGTGGACTGCCCGGCGGACAGGTCGTCGGAAGCGCCGATGCGGGTGAAGATGCGGTCCACCACGCCCAGATGGGCGGATTTGGCGGGCACAAAGGAGCCGATCTGCGCCATGAGGACGATGAGCGCCACCTGGCGCATATAGGTGGATTTGCCGGCCATGTTGGGGCCGGTGATAATGGACACCCGGTTTTCGGTCTTGCCCATGTAAGTGTCGTTGGGGACGAACAGGGCGTCTTTGAGCATTTTTTCCACCACCGGATGGCGGCCGTCGTGGATCTCCAGCACGCCGGAATCGTCCACGGTGGGACAGCAGTAGTTGTTGCTGACGGCCACAGCGGCCAGAGAACAGAGGGCGTCGATCTCCGCCACGGCGGCGGCGGTGCCTTGGATGCGGGCCATCTGCCCGGCGATCTGGCCCCGCAGTTTGGTGAAAAGCTCATACTCCAGCGCCGACACCCGGTCGGCGGCGGAGAGAACGTCGTGCTCCAGATCCTTGAGCTCCTGGGTGATGTACCGCTCGCCGTTGACCAGCGTCTGCTTGCGGATGTAAGTGTCCGGCACCTGCCCCTTAAAGGAGTTGGACACCTCGATGTAATAGCCGAACACCTTGTTGTAGCCGATCTTCAGCGTGCGGATACCGGTTTTCTCCCGCTCGGAGGACTCGATGCCCGCGATGATGCCCTTGCCGCCGTGGAGAATGCTCCGCAGGCGGTCCACTTCGGGGTCGAAGCCGTCCCGGATCAATTCGCCCTCCCGGACGGAAAAAGGCGGGTCGTCGGCAATGGCGGAGGCGATGAGTTCTCCCAGATCCTCCAGCAGATCCAGCTGTTCGTCCAGCTCCTGCAGTCTTCCCTTGGGAAAGGCGGCCAGCTGCTCTTTCACGGAGGGCAGCTTTTCAATGGCGCAGCGCAGGGAGTAAAGGTCGCGGCCGCCGGCGCTGCCGTAGACGATGCGGCCGATGAGCCGTTCCATGTCGCCGATGCCGGTGAGGGCCAGGATCAGCTCCTCCCGGGCCACGGTGCTCTCCGCCAGCGCCGCCACGGCGGCGCTGCGCCGGGAGATGGCGGTGACGCTCAGCAGCGGCCGCTCCAGCCAGGAGCGCATCATGCGCCCGCCCATGGGGGTCTTGGTCTTGTCCAGCACCCACAGCAGGCTTCCCTTTTTCTCTTTGCTGCGCAGCGTTTCCGTCAGCTCCAGATTCCGCCGGGCGGTGAGGTCCAGCTCCATGAACTGTCCCTGCTGGTAGTAGTCCAGGTCGTTAATGTGGCTCAGGTCGGTTTTCTGCGTTTCATAGAGATAGTCCAGAAGGCCGCCCAGGGCCAGCGCCGCGGCGGGATTGTTCCGGGGCAGGTGGGTAAAGGCCTCGTCGCCGAACTGCCGGCGGATGCGCTTTTCGGCGTCGTTCATCTGGAAGTGGCCGGGGGCGCGCTTTTCCATGTGGCACCCCAGCTTGTCGCCCAGCAGCGCCCGCAGGTCGTCGTCGAACCAGGCGCCCTCGTTCATCACCGCCTCGGCGGGCGAAAAGCGCCCCAGTTCATTGAAGAGATGGGTGCGGCGATCCGGCCCCGTAAAGCCGGTGGCGTGGGTCTTGCCGGTGGTGATGTCGCAGGCGCAAAAGCCTGCGTTGTCCTCGTCGAGATAGATCCCCGCGATAAAGTTGGAGCGGCTGTCCTCCAGACTGGCGGGGGACACCACGGTGCCGGGGGTGATGACCCGGATGATATCCCGATCCACCAAACCCTTGGCAGTGGCGGGATCTTCCATCTGCTCGCAGATGGCCACCTTGTAGCCCTTGGCCATCAGGCGGGCGATATAGGCCTCGCTGGCGTGGTAGGGGATGCCGCACATGGGGATCTTCTCGTCCAGCGTTTTGGCTTTGTCCTTGTCCCGGCTGGTCAGCGTCAGGTCCAGCTCCTTGGAGGCGGTGCGGGCGTCGTCCCCGAACATCTCGTAAAAATCGCCCAGACGGAAGAAGAGAATGCAGTCCTGATTCTGCTCTTTTATCTGCAAATATTGTTTCATCATGGGTGTCAGTTCCGCCATGTAGATCCTCCCTCACACCGTCCGCCGGCGGTGAAATATAAGTGAAAAACGGTGAAAAATGTTCCGGATCCCTGCAAAAAATTCCGTTCTATTCCGCGGCGGAGCCGTCTGCCAGCTCTCCGAAAAGAGCCCAGGTGTTGCTGTCCGTCACCCGCACCTCCCGGTACTGCCCGACGGCGTTTTTGTCGCCCCAGAGATGCACCAGCCGCCCGCCGTTGGTACGCGCGGACAACGGCCAGCGCTGGTCGTCCGTTTCGCCGTCCACCAGCACCCGAAGCGTCTGCCCCACATAGGCTGCGTGGAGCCGGGCGGAGATGGTGTTTTGCGCCTCACACAGGCGGTCGAACCAGACCTGCTTTTCCTCCCGGGACACGGGGTCGTCCATCTTGGCGGCAGGCGTGCCCGGGCGGGGGGAGAAGATGAACGTGAAAAGGGCGTCAAACTCCACCTGACGCACCAGGTCCACCGTTTCCAGAGCCTCCGCCTCCGTTTCGCCGGGGAAGCCCACGATCACATCGGAGGTCAGCACCAGATCCGGCATGACCTTCCGGGCATAGGTAATGAGATCCAGATATTTCTCCTTTGTATAGGGCCGGTTCATCGCCCGCAGCACCCGGTCGCAGCCGGACTGCACCGGCAGGTGCAGCTGTCTGGCCACGTGGCCGCAGCGGGCCATGGTATCAAACAGCTTATAGCCGGCGTCCTTGGGCTGGGAGGACATGAAGCGGATGAGATAGTCACCCGGAATTTCATCAATGGCCGAGAGCAGGTCGGCAAAGTCCCAGGGCGTTTCCAGATCCTTGCCGTAGGAATTGACGTTCTGCCCCAGAAGGGTGATCTCCTTATAGCCGGCCGAAGCCAGCTCCCGCACCTCGCGCAAAATGGCCTCCGGCTCCCGGCTGCGCTCCCGCCCCCGCACATAGGGAACAATGCAGTAGGAGCAGAAGTTGTTGCACCCGTACATGATGGAAACCCACGCCTTCAGCGTGCCCTCCCGCACCACGGGCGTGCCCTCGGCGATGGTGCCGGGCTCATCGTCCACGGAAAAGACCCGTCCGTGCCGGGTATAGAGCTGATAGAGCAGCTCTGGGAATTTCCAGGCGGCCTGCGGGCCGAACACCAGGTCCACATGGCGGTAGGACCTGCGGACCTTTTCCGCCACCTCCGGCCGCTGCGCCATGCACCCGCACAGGCAGATGATCTGCTCCGGATTTTCTTTTTTGGTATGGGTCAGATCCCCCAGATTGCCGTAGACCCGCTGCTCCGCGTGTTCGCGGATGGCACAGGTGTTCAGCACCACGATGTCGGCCTGATGGGCATCGTCTGTCAGTTCGCAGCCCATGGCCTGCAGCATGCCCATCAGCTTCTGCCCGTCCGCCACATTCTGCTGGCATCCGAAGGTATCCACCAGAGCCATTACCGGCCGGCCCCGCCGCGCGTGCAGTTCTTTTATTTTCTTCTCAAAATCACGCTGCCGCTGCACCTTCGCAGCAGGCAGCACCACGTCTTTGCGCTCCAAATCGTTCCTCCCGGCCGTCCGGCTTTTCCCGGACGGTTTCCTTTTGCAATGAGTTGATATATTATAGCACAAAGTGTCGTTCAATACAAGAAAACGCCGCCTGTTTGCGAGAAAAACCGCCCTGCTTTTGAGAAAAACAGAGCGATCTTTTTATTCACTTTGCGCCCGCAGACGCCGCAGCACATTTTCAAACTCCTCCGGCAGCGGGCAGCGGACCTCCACCGTTTCCCCCGTCCGGGGATGGACGAACCGCAGACCCGCGGCGTGAAGACACTGGCCCGTGAGGCCCGGCACCGCCTTCTTGCTGCCGTACACCGTGTCCCCCAGAATGGGATGTCCCAGATAGGCCATGTGGACGCGGATCTGGTGGGTGCGCCCCGTTTCCAGACGGCAGCGCACATGGGTGAAGCCCTCGTACCGCGCCACCACCTCCCAGTGGGTCACGGCCCGGCGGCTGTTCTTTTGTGTCACCGCCATCTTTTTGCGGTCCGTGGGGTGGCGGCCGATGGGAGCGTCCACGGTGCCGCTGTCGCCCTTCATGCCGCCCACCACGATACACTCATAGGTGCGGGAGAGGGTATGGTCCGCGAGCTGGGCCGACAGAGCCTGATGGGCCGCGTCATTTTTGGCGGCGATGATGAGCCCGCTGGTGTCCCGGTCGATGCGGTGGACGATGCCGGGACGCTTTTCCCCGCCGACGCCGGAGAGGGAATCCCCGCAGTGGTACAAAAGGGCGTTGACCAGCGTGCCGTCCGGGTGACCGGGAGCGGGATGCACCACAAGGCCCGACGGCTTGTTCACCACGATCACGTCGTCATCCTCGTACACCACGTCCAGAGGGATGTTCTGGGCGCAGACCTCCGTTTCCTCCGGGGCCGGCAGCGTCACCACAACCGCTTCCCCCTGACTCAGCCGGTGATTTTTGGCGGCAGGGACACCGTTCACCGCCACCTGTCCCTCCGACAAAAGCCGCTGGGCGGCGCTGCGGGTGAGGTCGGGCACACGGGCGGATAAAAACTGATCCAGACGCCCGCCCGCGTCTTCACTTGTGACACTCAGGCGTATCGGTTCCATGGGACTTCTCCTTTTTGACGCTGTCGTACTTTTCAAAAAACCAGAGGTAGTAAACGGCGCTGAGGATCACCCCCACCACCACGAAGCAGTCGGCCAGGTTGAAGATGGGGAACTCCATAAACTGCAGGTGGAACATATCCACCACATAGCCGTGCCACACCCGGTCGATGATGTTGCCGACGCCGCCGCTGAGGATCAGCACGCAGCCCCACACCCCCAGCGGATGGCGGACGATCTTTTTCACCAGAAGCCACGCCACCGCCAGCAGGATCAGCACGTTCACCACCACGAGAAAAACGGTCTTGCCGGAGAGGCTGCTCCAGGCCGCGCCGTAGTTGTGCAGCCGCGTCAGCTGCATCAGGCCCGGCAGAAAAGGCGCGGACTCCCCCAGCGCCAGATGGGTGACCGTCCAGTATTTCAGGCCCTGATCGGCGGCGATCAGAACCGCGATAGCAATCAGATACAGCATAGTAAACTCCCTTTTGAAGGCAGGTTGCCTTGCTAAGCTATTGTACCCGAAACCGCCGCGCTTTGCAACCGCCTTCCCGGAACAATCCCGGCAAAAAATGGCGGCAAAATCACTCCGCGGCCATAAAAGGGCGGCGCGCCGGAGCATGATTTCCGGCACGCCGCTTAAAAGAGAGGGTGATATCTGTTTGGTTGTCAGTCCAGGATCCTGCCCTCCACGGAGAGCGTGACCACCTGCCAGGGGATCATCTTGCCGCAGGCCTGCAGGGCGTTTTTCACCGCCAGCTCCAGACCGCCGCAGCAGGGCACCTCCATGCGCACCACGGTGACGCTCCGGATGTCGTTTTGCTTCAGGATCTCCGTCAGCTTTTCGCTGTAATCCACGCCGTCGAGCTTGGGGCAGCCCACCAGCGTGATCTTGCCGCGGATGAAGTCGCGGTGGAAGGAAGCGTAGGCATAAGCCGCGCAGTCCGCCGCCACCAGGAGCCTGGCGCCGTCAAAATAGGGGGCGCGGAGGGGCACCAGCTTGATCTGCACCGGCCACTGGCGCAGCTGGGACGTTTCCGCCTGCACGGGCGCGGCCGCCGCGGGCGCTTCCGCCTGACGGTCAAACTGGCGCATCCGGCTGCCGGGGCAGCCGCCGGTGGGCTGCGGCGCGGCAGCGGACGCCTTGTGAGCCTGCACCGCCGCTTCGTCATAGGCCGCGGCTTCCCGCTCTTCAAAGGTAATGGCGCCGGTGGGGCACACGGGCAGGCAGTTGCCCAGACCGTCGCAGTAATCGTCCCGCAGCAGCCTGGCCTTGCCGTCCACCATGCCGATGGCTCCTTCGTGGCAGGCCGCCGCGCAGGCGCCGCAGCCATTGCACTTTTCTTCGTCAATATGAATGATGGTTCTTTTCATCGTATCGCACCTCGTTTGAGTCATTTTTGATTGGATGAACTGAGTATACCCAACTTTGCGCCGCCAGTATGTTGTAAAAACAACAGTTGTAAAAAATCGGCCGATTTTTCTTCTTTTCAAAGAAAAGCGGCCGATTCTTTATATCCGGAACCATTTTTTCCGCAGCCGGAGCCGGTAGAGCGCGGTCATGCGGGCCAGCACCGTGTCGCACAGCAGAAACAAAACGCACCCCAGCAGCAGCATGGCACACAGCACCATGGCCGAGGTGGTGTGATACTCCGCCGCCAGATCGCCCATCTGGAAAAGCCAGATGGCCAGCGTATACATGGTCACCACCGAAACGAGAAACAGGCCCAGCTTGGCCGCCGTCCGCCAAAAGCGGGACGCCATGCGCCCGTTGAGCTTTTCCCGGATGGCGGGATAATACCCCAGAAACACAAAGATGAGCGCCGCTTCCTTGTCCGGTGCCAGCAGCACACTGAGCACCGACACCGCCGCGTAAAAGAGAAGGGCGGTCCTTGTGTCGTATTCCACCACCACCGGCACCATCACCACCATGGCCAGGATGGGACAGCAGAAGGTGGCAAAGGGCACGATGCTGCCCAGCATCATCACTGTCACCGCCAGGGCGCTGAGCACCCCGCAAAGGGCCAGACGGCGGCTTTTGTACCGGGCGGTATTTCGCAGCTCGTCCATAGGCCGCTCAGTCCAGCTGGGAAAGGGCGCTGTGGCAGCGGCCGTTGGTGGCAAAGACGGAGCAGGGCGCGGATACATCCAGAGGCGAGCCGTCCAGCCGGGTCACGCGGCCGCCCGCCTCCTCCAGAATCAAAGACCCCGCGGCAAAATCCCAGGGGTTCAGCCGGCACTCGAAAAACACCTCGCACCGGCCCGCCGCCACCTGGCAGAAATCCAGCTCCGCCGCGCCGAAGCGCCGGTAGTCCATCCCCAGATCGTACAGGCGGCGCATGATGGAAAAGGACCGGTCCGTATAGCTGCGGTCGTAAATGGTGGAGCCGCAGAGCGTCAGGGCGTGCTTCACATCGTTGTCGCTGACATGGATGGGTCTGCCGTTGCAAAAAGCGCCCTTGCCCCGCCGGGCGGAAAACAGCTCGTCGGCGTAGGGGTCATAGACCACGGCGTACTCCACGCGGCCGTCCTTGGCCAGGGCAATGGCCGTGTTGCTGTAATGCAGGTGACGGACAAAGTTGGCGGTGCCGTCGATGGGGTCCACGATAAAGCGCCAGGGCTTTGTCATGGCGTCCTTTTCGCCCTCCTCGCCGTAAAAATCCGCCTGGGGCAGAAGAGCGAGCAGTTTTTCCCTCACAAGAGCCTGCACCGCCACGTCGTACCCGGTGACAAGGTCGGCAAAGTTGCTCTTTTCATGGGTGTTTTCCTCAATGTCCCTGGCGGTGCGCACCATTTCTCCCGCTTCACGGACAATTTGTATCATTTCTTCCAGCATATTCTTTCCTCCTCAATCCCTGGGCGGCGTGATGACCTCCATCACCGCCGTATCATACCGGCTGACGGCCAACAGCTCGTCGATCTCCACAAACTCATCGGTGGTATGGGCCAGGTCTTCCCGGCCGGGGCCGATGCCGATGCAGGGGATGCCCGCCTCGCCGGCGTAGTGGCTGCCGTTGGTGCAAAAGCTGTACCCCGTCAGCGCCGGGTGATAGCCCATGTCGCAGACGCGGCGGTAAACGGCCTGGAGATCCGGGTCGTTTTCGTCATACAGCCAGCCGGGGAAGAACCGGTCGGCCGCGATCACCGCCCCTGTATAGCACGTTTCCTCCCCGCGGGAAAAGGAGACCGACGCCTTGAGCGTGGGGTCCAGGGCCTGCTCCCGGGCGATGATGGCCTCCAGGGGCGCAAGCACGCTCTCCCGCGTTTCGCCCACCAGCAGACGCCGGTCAAAGGTGGCCCGGCAGTACCGGGGCACCACGGAGGCGCCGGGATAGGGCTCGGAGCGGATGTCCGTCAGCTCCAGAATGCCGGGGCCCGCCATGCCCTCGTTCACCGGGGGCGGCAGGCGGCGGAACTCCCCGATCAGGCGGCAGGCCGCGTAAACGGCGTTGACGCCCTTCTCCGGGTTGGAGCTGTGGCAGGGGACGCCGAAGGTTTCCAGCACAAGCTCCGCCCGGCCCCGCTGGCTGTGCTTGAGATTCATCTCCGAGGCCTCGCCGATGATCACCAGATCGGGCCGCACCGCCGCGCTGATCTTCCGGGCGGCGATGCCCTCAAAGCACTCCTCGTGCACCACGCCCGCCACCCAGATCTCGCCGGCGAAGTTCCGCCCGTGCCGGGCGGCGTACCGGGTGGCGGCGTGCAAAAACGCGGCCACCGACGCCTTCATGTCCGCGGCGCCCCGGCCGTAGATCCGGCCGTTTTCCATCTCGGCGCCAAAGGGATCGTGGCGCCAGTCGGCCCGGTTTTCCGCCGGCACCGTGTCGATATGCCCGTCAAACAGCACGCGCCGACCGGGATATTTTCCCCGCAGGCAGCCGAGTATATTGCCGTATGCATCCGTATAGGCCTCGTCAAATCCGCCGGAGAGCAGGTACGCCCGGATGCGGGACGCCGCCGCCTGTTCATGCCCCGAATAACTGGGGATCTGTATCAGCGCCCTGCACAGGTCGATGAGCGATCGCTCTTCTTTCGTATAGGCCATCTCTTACCTCCTTACCACACGTCCAAAGCCCGATGTAAGGGTGCCCTTTTCCAGCGCCACGCCGCCGCCCACGATCACCGTATCCATGCCCTCCGCTTCCCGGCAGGGGTCGGTATAGGTGCCCGCTTCGTGCAGCTCCTTCAGGGCGAAC